>Ga0126304_10000174_pt1 | contig 22096 bp, 35 predicted proteins | sample Plot25_FD_92538 | JGI IMG/M metagenome (GOLD analysis project Ga0126304, IMG submission 92538) | Serpentine soil microbial communities from UC McLaughlin Reserve, CA, USA - Plot25 | ecosystem: Environmental > Terrestrial > Soil > Grasslands | place: USA: UC McLaughlin Reserve, Lake County... | reverse complement strand
GCTCCTGTCGCTCCTGTCGCTCCTGTCGCTCCTGTCGCTCCTGTCGCTCCTGTCGCTCCTGTCGCTCCTGTCGCTCCTGTCACAACAAAGAGCGGTGCAAAGTGACCCCACAGACACTCACTGTAAGAATGGGCTGTAACTACGAAGCACAAGTCAATGCGGCTGTGAGCGAGCGAGCAATCGCTCTGGAGTATTACAACGAAGCCCAAGCAACGTTTCTTGACGCGTGCGAAGCGTTGCGCGAAGCAAACGAAGCGATGCACGACGCGAGCGATGCACTAGTGTTTAGGACAGAACAACTCCTAACGTGCATTGAGCGTGAAGACACTTTGCGCGACACTGGAGAATTGACGCTCTGGATTGAGTAACACCCGCTCCAACAAAAACACCCGCTCCAACGAGCGGGTGTTTTTGTTTGTTGCGGCTGTGAGCGGGTGCAGGCGGCTGTAACGGGTGTATGCACCCGCTCACAGCCGCTAGCATCCGTTTTTAGTTGCTGGTACATTTTTGCGCTCACTACACGAAATTGCAATCGCTAGGTGGGGCACAATGACTACACGAAATTTGAAAGTCAAACTATTTGACCCTAAAATTATTTAAGCATAAAATTACGCGACACAAAAATTATTTGAAGCAAAAATTATTTGCCCATCAAACTACACGAGACAAAAACCTTTTGACATTGAATGGTTCGACATTGAACGATTCAACATTGAATCTTTTGATGTTAAATTATTTGAGACAAAAACTTTTTTTCAAAACGGCAAAGTGGGTACTCATTTTCTAATTTTCCAACTTTGGCACAAAGCTAACCGTGGGCTGCGAGGCGGCAAGTCTGTGTGACTGCAAGGCTATGAGCCTGAGAAGGAAGTGAGAAAAAGAGAAAAGTTTCGCCGAAAAAAGTCTTTTTGGCAAAAATGCGGTGCTGCGGTGCGCCGCGTCGCAGGCACAGCACCTCAACGCTGCCTTAGCGCCGCACACTACCTCAGCGCCGCACACTACCTCAGCGCCGCACACTGCCTCAGCGCCGCACACTGCCTCACAGCGCCTTAACACCTCAACACTGCCTCACAGCACCTAAATACCTTACACCACAATACCCAAAACTCCCACATTCCCCAACATCCTAAACGTCCCTATGTCCCTAAGTCAAATTTTGGTAAAAGTGTAGAAATAAGAAAAAAATTTCCCGGAAAAAATAATCCCAAAAAGCGGTGCAAGCCGCGCAGCATTGGCGTACAAAGCTTGTACAATAGCGGAAAATAAGTCTACACACTTGCAGCACCGTTTTACCTGACCCGGAATACCTTAATGCGTAAAAGCAAATAAAAAAGTTGGCGGGCCCTCCGCACCCAAGGGGCCCACCGCATTCCTGGCAGCCGCCGGTATCCTAGCGTATACCGGGGGTGCACCCCTGAGCCCGCAAGGGGGTGAGTAGAATAGAAAAAAATGGGAACAATTCTCCCCTAGGGGAGTAATTGGCAGTAATAGGTACCGTAGTCCGCGTACGCCGGCAAGCACCGCTTCTTCCTACCTGCGATAAGTTTAGTATAATAAGACAGCACCGCCCTTCCACCGCATCACGTAATAAGAAGTCTATTACTGCCAATTACTCTCCTAGGGGAAAGTGCTTCCATTTTTTTACAATTAGCAGCAAGAGCTAGGCCCAACTAACCCCAAAGTTTTCGCCATCCTTATACCATAAATTGTCAACCGCAGTGCAAGAAACGGGGTGCAAGGCCGGCCCTCCGCGCTGCGGCACCCCGCCCCTTTGTAGTCCCGCTTTAAAGAAATAGTTGAGATTATTAAATATTTATCACTTTGCGCGCGGGGATGCACCCGATTTGTGTTAGGTGCGCGGCTGTGCTATGATTGCTGTATGTACACACAACTTGAGGTTACAGCCGCACCCGCACCCGTACTAGCCTACAAACGTTTGCCCAAACAGCGGATTAACCAACATCGCCGAACACTCAAAACATCTATACGACCTCTCAAAACATTCCACCCATCCCAACGCATCCGAATCAACCGGCCAATACTTACACCATACGGCCAATTCTTAAACACCTTCCAAAACACAACTGACCTTGCAAACCGTCCTCTCATATCAAACCTCCTTTACCTCGGCCTTACCGACGCCGAAAAAACCTTACTTAAATCAAACCTCGAAACCGCATCTGTGCGTCATGCCGAAAACAACTCACTCGAGCAACTTTACATATTTCACATAATCGACCAACTCACCAACAGAGCAATCAAATCAATCATCCAAATTGAAGCCGAAAAGGGCAAAAATGGGGGTGCAGCGAACAAGCGCCGAGCCAGAGCAATCAAGCAATTCAAAACTATAAAGTCTGATTTCACCTTACTGCTCAATGCTTCCCGCAGTTCAATCGGGTCTACCATGACCACACGTAGGTCAATTCAGGACCAGATGGAAGACCAAACAAAATACATCGAAACAAAAAAATCTCTGATAGTTTATGAATCACGAAGCCATTTCGAAGACCTCGATTCCCTTAAATCAATTCTCAACTCAGATATCCAATACAGCTACAGAGTCTACAAAGCAATGAAAGCTGCATTACCAACCTTCAACCGCATCGTCGACATGTTCAACACTACAATGGGTCAAAACTAGTTCAAGCGCAATAATGCCTTGCTAGTGCAAACTCAATCATAATTCCTTCTCAAAAAAAATCCTTCAACCGCCTAACATTAAGGCAGTAAGGCACCCGTCTGCTTCGGAGCTAACGTTCCGAAGCAGACGGGTGCTTTCTTGCACCGCCTTCCGGACTATGGTACGTCTTACAACAGACTAAGGAGAGTAAGTTATGAGTAAGCAAGAATTGCGTGAAGCATGCCTCGTTGCTGGAATGGACGAGCGCTTGGTCAAAGGTATGACCGTGCATCACGCGCAGGAGCATGAAGACGTCAACCGCGTATTTCGGTTTGAAGTTACCATAAAGTTCGAGGAGACAACAGATATAATAACGGGTGCTGTAGGGTTCGTTGGTGACCAGATATTGTCGTCGATGTCGCGAATCCGCATCGACGAAGGCGAAATCCTGCAAGACAGGGAATTCTACTTCCTTGTCAACGAATTCAAGATGAACCGCGCCGTGAATTCGGTAAACATCGCCGGTGCAATAATCGCCGCAGAGTTCGAAGATGTCGAACTAGACTGAACAGTGCCTATGGTCCTCAGTGACCCATAACAGAACGGAGAATCGCAATGAGTGCCGTGTTACTAACGCAGTTAATCAGACAGCGCCTCTCGTCAGAAAATGGGGTGCCGAGCATCGTCCGTAGGTCGACGGTGCAGTCGTACGGGTACGGTATCGGGTTCGAAGTCAACGAGTTCACGGCTTTCTTCACGGTACAGCACCCCCTCTCGTTCGATTATTTCTCAGTACAAATCAGGGGCCGAGCAAGGTTCGGTCGTCTGGACATGAACGCAACACTCTGGTTCAACGATTACGGCGAGTTCGTCACGCAATCCATGCAACTCGGTGTGTCGAAGTTCAGTACGTCGAATCCGGCGGGTGCTGAGGCGACCGCAGCCGCAGTAACCGAAGCGTTCCTGCGTTGCATCGCACAGTTTAGCGCTGAAATTGAATCACACCCCTGTCGCCACTGTTCACTCGAAGAAGTCGCCGTCTAAGATTCAGCCTTGGCACCCTTGTTAGAAACAGGGGTGCAAGGGGTGCAATCTTACGCCGCTTCGAAGGTAACAGTAAGGAGAACAGAACCCCATGGCAAGTCGACTTGAAGTTGCAGATATGATGGTAGAGATGCACAAGGCCGGCATCGAGATTATTCAGAATCCGCAAATAAACCATCACTTCATGAACCACATCAGCAGCGGTGCGTTGAGTCATCACACCGTCAATGGTGCAGTTCGCGCCACAACGGCGTTCGGTGAAGTTCAGGTTGAGTACACCGTTGCGATTACGCGAGCGGTCGAAGCTGACGTCGCACAACCAGAAGCAGTTGTGTCCGCGTCAGTCCGAATTTGGCCGATGGACGACGACTTTGAGTCGAAGGATATCTTCGACGACGAGTGGGTATTCCTCGGTGAGTACGTCCATGTCGGCGAACATGATTGGATGTACCCGGTAGCCAAAATTGTGGCGGGGTGCATACTCAATGTCAACGAGTATGCCGAGAACGGCATGAACCATTTGACCAGTCCGGTGGACTGGTAGCCGTAAGACTCACCCTTCGCCGTTGCAGATAACCCTGCGACGGCAAGGGGTGCAGCCTTGCACCCCCCTGCCGTATTCTGAAGTAAGGAGAACAGAACAATGGAAGACATGTACGAAGGCGAAGAAAACTGGATTGATTGCGAAGAAGAGGAAGAGGCATTGCAGATATCAACGGCGGTGCGGCACGCAATCTTTCAGGTCTTGATTGCGGCAATTGTCCTCGCTATCTTGTTCTGGATGTAAGGAGAATAACAGAATGACACAGCCATTACCGCAGTCTGACGTCCGGGTCCAATGTGCAGATGCTCTGCGCCGTTGGATTAGTTACGAAAAGCGGCCGATATTGGCCGACACAACTGAATGGCGCTACAACACACAGGAATTCAAGGGTGGAAACCTTGAGAACCTGACCGGCAACTTCGAATTCAACACCCCGCACGCCGGTATCGTAACTGTGCAATTTCAGATGTCGTTGTATACGCACGACTTCGCTGATGACGGGGTGCTGCTCTCGTTCGTTGTGCAATCGGCGTCGCCGCTCGCCGAGTACGCAAACCTCTCAGTATTCACAGACCCATACACCGCAATTGGTGAATCATGGTCTGCACGAACCCTCGCCAATACGTTCGCTTGGATTGTCGGCGATACTTGCTTCGGTCTTTGCGATTTAGACATCAACGAAAAAGTTGACTAGGTTGCAACGGGGCGGTGTTGGTACCATGCCAGCACCGCACCGCCGCTAACCTAGCGGAATCTGCTTCACAATGCGATAAGGAGAACAGAATCATGGAAAACCACCGGACCGCAATAAAACACACTGTCTTTCAACTGCTGATGGCCGCAATCGTCATCGCAGCGCTGTTCCTGTCCGGCGGATGTAGTTTCACCGTACAGGTACCGAACACCTTTGAATTCATAATGTACGAAGATTGTTCGTGGGAAGTCATCGAAACCGGTATGGGCGTGCAGCTCTTCACCGGTACAACAAGCTGCAACTAGGTTGCAACGGGGCGGTGCTGGTACCATGCTAGCACCGCACCGCCGCTAACCTAGCGGAATCTGTCGTATCATTGCAATAAGGAGACCAGACAATGCCATACACCACAATCCCATCAAACATCATCGCCGCACCGTTCCAAGACATGAGCGTTAGTCGACATAAGGTCGAGGAAAGCGGTGCAATCCTCGTTAGTACGATTGACTATAGCAGCGAGTATTCGCTGTTGTGGCGGTGCAACAGTGAGGCCGCGGAGCAGTACTTCGCGCACCGGTTTGTCCTTAGCATAGACAGTTGGTACGACAGTTTCGCAATCGGCCCCGTTGTGCGGACAACGCTGCGTCACAAAACTGGAACCAGTAATGACCACGGTGACGACACCGAGCACCGCATCGAAATTGACTTCGTTGGGTATATTGTCTGGGCGTTCGACGAGAACGGCGAGGACAAATTCTTCCTGACGGAAGACGAGGCAGTAGAGTGGATTAACCGACCTACCGAGTAAATGCCCCGCCTTGGCACCCCCTTGTACAAGCTTTGTTCAGCTTGCAAGGGGGTGCAAGGGAGGCGCGTTACCTCACAAAAAGACCAGAAAGGTACTGACAATGGACCGGTTGTACGCGGTTAAGGCACTTAAGCACGGTGCCAAAGAAGCAGACCTTGCCGTAGACCTGGTAAACGACCTTACAGTTAAGGAAATCGATTGCCATTCTGTGTCAGGTCTAGACGTTACGGAAACTGATGTCGAAGTCAATTTCGACGGTGCAATTTTCGACTTCAGCTTCTGCTGTGCAGAGGTAAGTTCGGTCGTAAAGGTAGTAAGTTACGCAGTCATAATTACTGACTACGCTACTAACACCGTCATGGAAACTTCGCATTACTTTGAAGTCATGCAAAATGCGCCGCCTCCGTACCAGTTATTCGGTATGCTGCTGGCAAACCGCATGGCATGCGAGTATACCTTAAGTCAGCAAGGTGATTAAGGCGTAGCCCCGGCACCCGCAGTTCCGATTGCGGGTGCTGGGGCTGCCGTTTTGGTAGCCAATAACAGAAAGGTCGGGACAATGTCTGACGAAGGGGTGCGGTCTCCAAACGAGACAGACGTTACACAGCTGTTTATGTCGCATTACGTAGTTAATGCGCACAATGGGTACGAAGTCGCGTACAGCACCGCTAAGGTCTACCGTCGGTATGACCACGTGCGGCGAAACATCGTCGTGTTGGGCAAGTTTCACATCCCGGAAGAATCCGGGCTGCCCGAATCTGACGTGACTTTCATGGCGCATATCGGCCATGGAAACACAATCGTAGTTGTTGCAAGCGTGCTGAACAGCGCTTCCGGCAGCTTTGAGAATTACGTGCTGAATCACATCAATTCGATGAAGGACTTCTACGAGGTTATCTCGAAGTTCTTGGCGTCCGCCGCGTCTGGTGGTCTGGACCCTCAGAATGTAAGTGAGGCATAACAATGGATGAACCGTTGCCGTGGAACAAACGCGCCGCGCAGCAACTCGCCGGAACGTACGGCGTAGATGAAAAAGCGGTGCAATGGGTTTACAAGTTTATGCAAGAACTCGTCAGCATCGAACCTTTGGACAACAGCACTTTGTTGTCCGAAGAGATGTTGAACATCATCGACGAAATGCGGGCAGACGGTACGCTGCCTCACAACGTCGGCGATGACGAAGACTTGATTCACGATATCGCGCTGCATGTTTTGTAAGAGGAGAGGTGCAAGATGAAAGAGCAGTACACGACATTACCGCGTTTACTTCCGTGGTTGCGCGCATCGTCGATGTCGCTGCAGTGGCAGCAATGCGACGGAACAGCGGCGGTGCAGTTCGATGATAACAGCGTCTTCAGCGTTATCAGCGACGTCGCCGGCACCGCTCGTATCGCAAATAAGGTGTTCAACATTACTGCAGAGTTGACCCTTGTTTGCGACACAACGAACGAACCGATTCCAGTTGTGGAATACAGGTTCAACGGTATGGAAGGCGGTGAGTGGACCCTCGTTGGTCGTGGCAATGCTGTTATGTCGAAGCTTCTTATACCGAAGAAGCCGACCATCGAGAAAATCGCCCAACATCGCCTCACTAGCCACTGGCTCGACCTCCAGTCCCTAATCGCCGCAGTTCTGCTAGAAATCTGGTAGCAGAAATTTCCACCAGAGTTGGGCGGTGCAACAGCGATTGCACCGCCCAAACCTGGTGTAAAAATTTTGCACCGCAGTTCGGAAAATTTTCTTCTGGGAGGAATTGATGACTACGAAGGTAGACTGGCAACCTGTAACAAAGGGGCAACGCAGCGTTGTTGCAGATTACATCGAACGCGAGGTGGTTAAGCTGATGTCTAACGCGCACCCCGTTCGTCAGATTCCGATATACACAACTGAAGTTGTCTACATCGAATCTGTTGTTGGGGTGCACCTGCAGGGCAAGAGGTTCGGCGTTATTATCGCCGTTAACGGGATGAACTTCTTTGTCCGCGCATTTGTTGTGAAGCACGGTATCGACATTGTGCAAGTCGTTGACGTTTTCAAGGACGGTCTTCTGCTGTTCAACGAGAACGACCTGACGATATCCGCTACCGGTGAGACCGTAAGTACGTACGCGATTAAACTGATTGCGCGGAACATGGTTAAGCTGTTTGACCGGTACAGCGCAGCGAAGTAAACTTGTGGTGTTCGGCCTCCCTGTCGCAACCGCCCCGGCGGCAGGGGGCCCTTCCGTTCTTAAGGGGTGCAGCCTTGCAAGGAGAAAACGATGTTCACACCGAATGAGGGTCACGAAGAGGAGTATGAGAATTACTTGGAAGAGTGGGGCGAGTGGGTCAGGGAAAACGTGATGTTGTATCTCGCCGAAGATAACAAGGTTCACCTCTTCGACGATGCGGTGCTTACCTGCACCGGCGGTTTCTGCACCATCGACGCACCCGTAGACACGTACGCTGCGGTATTCGTCGTCGAAGTTCCAAGCATCGGTTGCTCGATTACCATAGAAGCAGTTGGGTTCACGAACCGGGAGGTAGAAACGAAGGCAGCGTTCCTTGTGCGGGTTGACCCGTCACTCGTTGAAGGCGAAAAAATTGTCGACCTTGGGTTCTCGGTCGAATTCAGAGATGCAGGTCGCACGTGCTACGAATCGTTGAACGAGCACGTTGCTCACCGCATCGCGATTACCATCGTAGATCGTAACCTCTTGCAGCAAAGTAAGGCGTAGCCTTGGCACCCCTGCCAAAAGCAGGGGTGCAAGGGGTGCAGCCTTGCACCGCATACAGACCGGAGGAACGCATGGAAGAGTTCGAGAATTTGGCCACGGAAGGTGATGTTGAGCAGTTGCGCCGTGACATACTTCACGTTATCAGTGAAGTCAGTGGTTCGGACCTGTTTGATGATATTCTTATAACGCTAATCCGGCGTCAACCAGTGTTGTTTCCGCCTCACGCTGTTATCACAGTCATTGCCGACGGTCTGCTGTCTTCAGTCATCTAACAACCGAAGTAAACCTGGGGAGGGCCATCTGAAACAAAAATGTGGTAGAATGGAGGGGCGAAAGTGAGGTGTACCGGATGAAACACGACGATGCTTTCGATGCATGGGTAAACACGACAGTCGTAGCACTGTTGTGCACCGCCGCTATTTCCGTTGCTTTTATCGTCGTTACTCAGATTGAAAAGAAGGAGGTCCAACCGTCGCAAGCGGTGCTGCCCACGGTTACACCGCAACCCCCGCGACCCGCAAACCAGTGGGCGAACGCTCCCTGCGGTTGTTCTTATGATGCTTACAACTGCGAAGACTTCAAGGATGCCGAAGGCAACCGCAGTCAAGAAGGGGCCCAAATCTGCTACAACTATTGCATGGATCAGGTGGCCTACGATGTGCACAAGCTAGTCGTGGACCGTCCCGATGACGTGTACGTGTTGAGTGGTTGGGCTTGCATTGACGAAGAGCGCTAAGTTTCAGCCTACTGCACCGCAGATAAGAACTGCGGTGCAAGGGGGTGCAACTTGCCGCACCGCATAACAGAAAGGGATGCCATGGCAGATACTATCGTAGAAGCGTTGGAACAGGACGTGCAGTCCGCGTTCAAGGATTTCGCGGCTAAACCAACACAGTCGGGTCGTATCCGTCTCAGGGACAAACTGCGCGTAATCGCAGACGCCCTTGAGGTCGAATCGTACGGTATGGATGATGAGGCAGCGGTGCTGCTTAGGGTTGGTATCGGCGATTTGCGTTCTATTGCAGATGCGGCACTCGTCGCTCCTGTAGATGCGCTCCTCCTTGATACTGACACCGCAACACCGCAAAAGCCGGTGCCAGCACCCCGTCCCAAAACGCGTGGCGTTGGTAAGCGGTTAATGGCCGAACTGCAGTTCTTGTTCCTACCTAAGAAAAGGAGTCGACGATGAGTTATCAGGAAGACATGGCGTTGCAGAATGAGGAAGACAACCCAGGGTTAGAAATTGATTCTAGCGAAGAGTTGGAGTACGACCCAGAGTTAGACAACATCGATGAGAACGAAGACGTAAGTCTCGACCTCACAGCGAAGCACCCCGAAATCATCGTGCAACTTACGGGTGAGGACGGTAACGCGTTCGCGATTCTGGGACGGGTGCGGCAAGCAATGCGCCGCGGCAAAGTGTCTGAAAAAGAGATTCAGGCATTCCAGGATGAAGCGACGTCTGGGGATTACAACAATGTCCTCGCGACGTGCATGCGGTGGGTCACTGTGAGATGACAGGTCCTGACGAATTTGACAAGTTCCTAGCACAAGAACACCCGGAGAACGGCAACTCCATCTCGATGGAGCAGGTAAACCTCGCACTCGGCACCGCAGAAAGTATCCTTGTTGCGGCAATGGGTGAGTTGAACCAGCTAAACATCGCGATAACGCGGGTGCATCCCACAGGACCTGTTATGTGGTCTACCGTGATTCACGGCACGCCGCTCATCATGGACGACTTTTACGAGTTCATTGCGGCAGTGGCGCGGCACGTCCGCTGACAGGAAGGAGGTGGCCGGGCCCTTGCACCGCAGGGGCCCGGCCTTGCTAATGACTGACAAGTATCCGGTACAGATTGACGAGGAAGATTTGCACATGCGGTGCAGGGCGGCGATGTTCACCGCTGGCCTGACAACGCAAGATGTGGCAGACTACATGGGGTTGCGCGTAAGTTGGGTACATATAGCCATGAATGGTGGAGGCAGATACTCCATGCCTATCCGATTCTTGGTTAACTTTTGCGCAATCTGCGGGTGCACCATCGCAGACCTGCTTCCGTTCGTGAACGACCCCATACCTTTCCCGCACACCTTCACCGTCGTAGGCGGGGGTGCTGTGACCTCCGTAACACCCGACCCGTATCGCATTACCATGACTGACCCTGAGACGTTGGGTGCTGAAGGCTGGAGTAGAGCGCCGCGGAACGAAGTTTAGCAGGCGAAAAACTTCGGGGGCTCTACCGTGAACAATTCTGTGGTATAATAAGGAGAAGAGGTAGTATCATGCCAGAGAACGGGAACATCGTAGAGAAGATAAAGAAGCTGCTCAACCTCGCGTTGGATAACAGTAATCCAGCTGAAGCTGAAGCCGCGATGGTCAAGGCACGCGAGCTGATGCTGAAGCACGCGGTGGACGAAGCAGAGTTGCACGGCCGCCAGGTAGTTAGCGACACTGAAGTCTTCGTCGTTAACCTGGACCGCAGTTTTGAGGGATGGATGAAGGTTGTGCAGATGGCAATTGCCAGCCTTTACGACGCGCAGCTGTACATCAGTAAGAAGCGCAGCGCGCGGTCCGGCAACCTCGTCGATGTTGCGACGTTCGTGTGCAGTGCTACTGATTTCCCATTACTAACACAGAGTTACGGCACCGCTATTGCCGTAATCCTACGCGCGTCTGCCGCAGTTACGGACGGACGCGCCATCGCGAACAGCTACCGCGTTGGCGCCGCAAACGGACTTCTCGATGCGGTGCGGTTTGCGAAAGAGCACGCGTTGGACGAAGCTAGCACCGCAATCGTCCTTGTGAAAGCTGAGGCAATCGCAAAGCGGGGTGCAGAAATGTTCCCCATTACGAAGAACAAGACTTTCCGCGTTGGCGCCAGCGATCAGGAGGCGTACCAGAAGGGGTACGAGTTTGGCCGTGGCATGGATGCTGGGAAAGTAACGAAGAAGTTATCGGAGTAAGATGCAACCTTGGCACCCTCGCCTAAAGCGGGGGTGCAAGGGGTGCAACCTTGCACCGCTCTTAATACTGCAGTAAGGAGAATAGCATGACAGAGCAAGGTAGTCAGCAGATGCCCATGGCTTTCGACAGCATGCTTGAGGAGAATGCCGTAGACACAGCAGAAGCGGCTGAGCAGGGAACGTCGATTCAGGCGTTCGCTAAGCCGATTATACTGACCGCCGATGACATCGTTATCCCTCGCCTGCGTCTTGCGCAGGGTCTTACAAAGGAGGTACAGGACGGTAACGCAAAGCCGGGACAATTTCTGCTGAGCGGTGCTGAACCGCGCAGCGAAATTACTGCGGTTGTTATGGCTATCGCCAAGTTCCGGCGGTACACCAACAATGATGACGGTTCCGTTCTTTGCCGCAGTGAGGACGGGTATCTCGGTATCGGAGACCCGGGCGGTGCGTGTGAGGAATGCCCGCTTTCGAAGTGGATAAACAGCACGGTCGGTGGGAAGAACACACCGCCGCCATGCCAGTTCGGTTACAGATACCTACTCGACGTCGAAGGTTACGGGCAGTGCGTAATGGAACTGAAGCGCACTTCGATTCCGGCCGCCAAAGCTCTCAATGCAATGGTGGTGCGGTTCGGCTATGGCAACACACGGGTAACGTTTAAGGCACAGAAAGGTACTGGTGCCAGAGGAACGTACTACACCCCAATAGTTGTTCCGGCTCAGATGTAGCAGTTAACTGGCGGGGTGCTGATTTTGGTCAGCACCCCGCCCACTGCAAGGAGAACAGATGACTGAGTATGTTGGAACAAAGTTGCATCTTGGAAGCGCGGCGAATATGCCGCGCAACGCAATTGAAGCGGTGCTTAGCACCCCAGTCGTATTTCTTGACCTGGAAACAACAGGGTTGAGTGCGTACCGCGATAAGGTTGCGTTGTTGCAGTTGCACGATAGGGCCACAAACCAGACTATTCTGGTGCAATCCGGGTTTAAGGAACCGTGGTTGGTCGACTTATTCCGACGTAAGGATTGCACTTTTGTGGGTCACAACGTTGCGATGTTCGATATGCACTTTTTAGCTGAAGTGTACGGACCTAACATCTTTGACCTTACATGGTACGACTCTCTCATCGCAGAATCGTTGCTGTCTACGTCAGGGCGGCGCGACGTCTCCGTATCTCTACGCGCAAGCGTGCGACGCCGCGTTGGTCTGGACTTAGATAAAACGTTGCAACACAGTGCGTGGGACGCCGTGAACCTGTCTCCGGACCAAGTAAGGTATGCGGTGCAAGATGTCCTCGCCTTGGTCGACCTCTACGATGCGCAGATAACGAAAGCTGCGGAGCAAGGGTCGCAACGTGCGTTAGCGTTGGAAATGGCAGTTGCACCCGTTCTTGCTCGAATGTCTTGGAACGGGTTGTATCTTCCGCAGGAAAACTTCTTCACCTACGTGAGGAAACAGGAAGCGATGGCTAAAACCGCGGAAGCGGTGCTAACGACGACGCTCGGCCGTATCAACTACAACTCGCCGAAGCAAGTTATCAGCGCATTGCACCGCGTCGGGGTGCCGCTCGCAAGTACAAACCACAATGTTCTGGTTGATTACTTATCGCTAGCAACGGAGGGACCGAAGTACGACGTCGTGAAAGCGCTGGTTGATTACAGAGCACCCCGCAAACGTGCGTCGATGTACTCGCTTGACTGGTATATGGAGCATGTCACCAACGGGAAGGTGCACCCCTTGTTCTGGTCGATTGGCGCTGATACGTTGCGTATGAGCAGCAGCAAGCCAAACTTCCAGCAGATACCTAGGGATGCGCGGGAAATGTTCGGCAACGTGAACGGCCTCTCAGTTGTGTCGGTTGACTACTCGCAGCTAGAAATACGGGTTGCAGCAGCGTTGAGTAAAGACGAAGCGCTCCTCGCAATCCTCGACCACGACGATGTTCACACCGCAATAGCAGCGCAAATATTCGGTTGCGAGGCGGGTGCAGTCACAGGTTCGCAGCGCAAAGCTGCCAAAGCGGCGTCGTTCACGCTGCTGTTCGGTGGTAGCGCAAGAACGTTACATGATTACGCCAAGCGCATGGGCGGCGGCATCTCGATGGAACAAGCTGAGAAAGTGTTTCAGCAATTCTTCGCAACGTTCAAGGGTCTGCGCGCTGCGCGGCAAAAAGCGCAAGCTGCGGTGCAAGACAGGAACGCGTTGTCGATTAAGTTACCGGGCGGTGCACGGCGGGTGCTGTTCGGCGAGAAGCTTTCACCGCAAGTTGTGCTTAATACCACGGTGCAAGGAACGGCGGCCATTGGTCTGAAGCACGCGTTAGCTGAAGCCAAGCGCCGCGGGTTGGAAACTTTCCTTTCTGCTGCGGTGCATGATGAGATTGTTGCTACAGTTCCTGCGGCGTATGCACCCGCATACGCCGCAGAATTGAGCGAGGCGATGGTTATTGGTATGAGCAACGTGGTTAGTTGCCCAATAACTACAGAAGTAAAGGTTGGAACACACTGGTCTTAAGGAGCGAAGATGAGTCAGCCGGCGGGTGCAAAGTTTGTACGGACAGAGTACCTGGGGAATTACCGCTGTAAAGTGTTTAAGAAAACGTCTGGTAGTAGGACTACGTATGAGTGGCGAGATGAGTACGACATCTTGCGGCAGACGATTATCGTTTCCAACCGGCCCATCACTGTGCGAAGTACCGCACCCAAACAGCCTAAGGATAAGCGGAAGTCGCGGATAGAACCACAGAACTACGTCCGCACCCGTGGTCAAACGTTGTTCATCGACGAATTTCACACCATCACAGCGGTGATGTTGGGGAATCGGGTGTACGATAGGGGTACTTCAGATACAGCGTTCAGCGGTTTCCTTCTGGATAGCTCGTCGTACTACGACAACGACGGTGAAAAGGTTTACATCGCACGTCAGTTTTCGTAAGGAGGCGGTTGTGGGGAAGCATTGGGCGAAGGTAGCAGACCAAGTTATCAGTGGAAAGCGGTGCGAGGTGTTGCACCGCTTTTCCCCCGGTGGGTACCAATACCAGTGGGTGAACGTAGATACGGGAGCGGTGCTGCAGGAATTGACGGTGCCGCACCGCCGTAAGAACATTGTCGTCGGTCTCGTTGTAAGGGGACAGCTTGCCGGGCCTGCGGTGCGCGACCATGGCAGGATAATTGCCTTGCGAGACTTCATACGTATGGTTCCGGAATTCGCGCGCGGCAAGACGCTGGACCGCGAGTTCAAGCTAAATTCCAAGCAATCACTGTTGTACGATAGCGAAGACTTCACCGGAAACGAGTCCAGCATCGTCGTTGCACGTTTGACAAGGAACTACTAAGGTCGAAACGGGGTGCTGAGCACCCCGTCTGCGGGTAATTTCCCGTACTGACGAGACCAGAATAAGGAGGTAGGTATGGATTTAGAAAAAAGTAGTGAGCATCTCAGGGTTGTGTCGGCGCTAACCAAAGGCCTCGCAATTCTTGAGGAAGTGCAGTCAACGGTATCAGTTCCTGTACCTGGGGCAATACCGAACGAAGGCGGGGTGCCAACCAAGGATGCGGTACGCACCTACACTTTAGCGATGATTGTCGAAATCGCAGAGTGGGTGCAAACGTTGGACTACAAACCGTGGAAGAATAAGGCGCAACTCGCTAGTCTGATTAACAACGCCGATACTGTCGCTGAGGAATTCGTGGATATTTTGGCGTTTCTCGGGGTGCTGATTACATACATGCACCGCCTTGGCATCTCGCCATCGATGCTTGCGCAAGCGTACGTGCGCAAGTCTAAGATTAACATCCACCGTATCGACGCGCAGTTGGGAGGTGAGCAGTGGGTAGAGTAATCGTTATCGACGGTCCAGAAAAGAGTGGGAAGAGCACACTGATTGCTGCGCTCAAGGAGTCGCTGGAACGCGATTACTTGCAAGTAACGGTGCGGCACTGGGGTCAGGTTAAACCGGACGATAGAATCTACGCTGCACCCCTTGAAGCGGACTTCGGTTTATCAGATAATAACGTTGTTATCTGGGACCGGTCGTGGGCTTCAGAGCATGTGTACGGAAAACTGCTCGGCAGGCAACGACGGGGTGCGACTAACCCGTGGCTGTTAGAGTGGCTTCATGGACGCGCAGTTCATGGTAACGGTCTTAAGGTCATGGTATTGCCGCTCGATATGACGCAGAATGCTAGGCGCCGCGACGACACCGATTTGCCAGTAATCCCCGCTCAAGAATACGACGCATTTCTGTCGTACGCATCCCTGTTTGGGTGGGATATTTACTGGAATAGTTACCATGAAAATTTTATCAGTGAGACAGTGCAGTTGATTACGGAGAAGTTTTCCATGATACCCCGCGGGGTGCTGAATCCCCGGTACTGGACTAACGCCAATTATTTACCCAAAACTCCACGGGTTATAATCGGCGAAGCACGGAACAAGACTGATTTCCGGACGATGGGCGGTGCATGGTTGCCGTTTACCAGCGCTAAGATGTGCCAGTTTGTCCAGAAATACTTCGGAAACGACGCGTTCAACTTTGCGTGGACCAACTCCGACGACATCGAGAACGGACGGGTGCCGCACAGCAAGTTAGATTCTACAACCGGAATCTATACCTTCGGTACACGAGCGCACGAGTTGATGGCGCATTTGCATTACGACGTCAAAGCTGCGTTCGCGCACCCCAGCTACTTCTCACGCTGGAACACGGACCGCGGACGTTACGCGCTGCAGATATTTGAGGAGAAGTATAAGGAAGCGTTCAAGCTGTAAGGGAGGATGGGCGGGGGTGCAAGACAGCACCCCCTGCCCCAAATTATGAATTTAAGAGACAAGGCAAAGTTTGTGCTTGACAACTTAACCGTGATGCGTATGTGGAAGATTTCTAATGCCTACTGGGAATGTAACAATTGGCACGCAATCCACCCCATTACGAACGTACCGCTGTGTCATTACGGGCGGCGAGATAACCTCACCTCCCGTAAGGCGTACGTAGTGGGCGCGGTTACTTGCGGGTACTGCCTTAAGGCTATCGCAGTTTTAGAATGGATAACGGAGGAGACTATGGATGAGACCAAGTAAGTTGCAAGTGATTAAGGATGTTGCGGGCAGTTTCGCAGAACTGAGTACCTGCAGTTCGCGGGCTAAGGTAGGCGCCGTGTTGTACGACGATGACTACCGCATTTTAGCAACAGGGTACAACGGGTCGCCGCAAGGCTTCCCGCATTGCGATGTAGACGGGTGCGTGACTGATGGTACCGGCAGTTGCATTGCAGCGGTGCATGCTGAAGTTAACGCAATTCTGCAGTGCGCCGTGTACGGAATTAGCACCCGCGGTTTAAACCTGTACACAACACACAGTCCCTGCGACCGCTGTTCCATCGTTATCGTGCGTGCCGGAATTAAGTCCGTTGTGTACGGCGTAGAGTATCACCGTGTGAATCGGACTGCTGAGGTATTCAGGATAGCGCGGGTGCAGTACGGTCCTATGGTCAATATCAGAATGAGGAGGTAGGTTGAACTTCGACGACGTTTACAGGTCCACGTATGAGTATGGTATGCGGAATACAGTCCGCGGTAAGCGGGTGCGAGAAGACAGAGACACGATTGTAGAATGTCTATCTGGAGCGTTTCCGCACCGCGCCGGCGACAACCCCGCTATCGGATTCATCGAAGGGGTGCAATTCATCGCTGGTACAGCGGAGCTTGCACCGCTGCAAGCAGTCGCGCCTAAAGCAAAGCTGGACCTCTTCGGTCTCAGCAGTTACTATGGACCGCGCACCGCTTCCCAGTTTCCGCGCCTCATTCATGAACTGCGTAATAACGTTGGAACGAGACGGGCGGTGCTGATGGTAGCGCACCCCGAAGATTCGCCGGAAACAGTGCCTTGCACCGTTTCCATCCAATTCCAGCGAGCGCAAGCAAGTAGCCAAACGCTGTACTGCACCGTCTCAATGAGGTCCAGTGACCTTGTATGGGGTCTGCCGTACGACATCATCCAATTCAGCTTGGTGGCTAACGCTGTTGCCTGCTGTTGCGGAATGTCTGACTACGACCTTGCAATACAGAGCGGGAATGCGCACGTCTACGAAACGACGGCGGTGCACCCCAGTCTTTGGTCGCGAATGTACTTCGCGATACCGGTTAGGTTTGGGCAGTGGGAAGAGTGGGTGGAGTGGGCCAGACATATCGTGTACCGCGACCCACTGCTCACGCGCGGCGAAGTGTTGAATGCGTTCAGCGTCCAAGATTCGACCAAAAAAGGGGGTGATGAGACGCAAAAATAGCGTATCAGAGAGCGAGCTTTACCCGGTAACGAAACTGGGTGGGCACATCGTGAATGAAAGTGTGGTATAATGGAGTTCCAAGAGCTGTTCAATTTCTCACCAGAAGGGGTGAAGTATGGCGTTTCTCCGAAAGTTGACCGACGAGCAGGTTGCAGAAATTGTGGAGCGTCGCAGTACCGGGGAGTCGTACGCGAAGATTGCCGCTGACTTCGACGTTAGCGCTTCGCGTATCTACGAACTGACGCACCCAGAAAAGCAGGCCGAAAAGGCTGAGAAGCTTAAGGCCAAGAACGCGGTCAAGCGCGCCGAGAAGAAGGCACAGCAAACTGACGAGTCGCAAAACGATGGCGAGGACCTCAGCGATTTGGACCTCTCTAACGTCGACGAACAAGTCGAAGCCGAGTTCGGCATGTCCGAAGACGAAGAAGTCGAAATCGCGTAGTCGTATACGGGGGTGCTGAGACCCAACTCAGCACCCCTTTTTTGGATGTGTAGTACGCAACCAAGCTTTCCCACAGTAAGGAGCAAGGTAATGAGCCACGAACTATTTGGCGAAATTGCAGGGTACACGCGCACCGCAGCTTGGCACGGTTTGGGGACAGTCTTCCAAGACGCGCCAAAAGCCGTAGACGCTGTGCGTCAGATTGGAATGGACTTCTCTTACACCCTCGAGCCGCTTGTCGCTGCGGTGAAGGGTCCGGATGGCAAGCGCATTGCACTGTCTATTCCTGACAAGCGTGCCATCGTTCGCGAAGCCGTGAACGAAGGTCCGGCGGAAGTTATGGGTGTCGTTGGGCCGAACTACGAGATAATTCAGAACCTGCAGTTCGCAGAAGCGCTGGATAATCTCACGGATAACTGGCCGCTTGAGACAGTCGGGGTGCTGAAGCGTGGCAGGACGGTGTTCTTCACGCTTAAGGTCGGCGGTAAGCAACTCGGCAGTTCCACGATTGAAAAGTACTTCCTGGTTACGGATAGCAAAACTGGGAAGGAATCCGCACGATTTATGTATACTCCCATTCGGATTGAGTGCCAGAACTGCCTCACTGCGGCACTGAGTACGAGCGCGGTGCAAGGGACGTTGACGCACAGGGCTGGTGTTGGGGATGAGTTCCGCTTCCGCACTTCGCTGATGGCGAAGCTGCTCAAGATTGAAAATGAGGTTGACGAGCAGTTCGAGGCGATGACGAAAGCGGTCCTCACCATCGAGCAACGTGACCTCATCTTCTCCGCTTACTGGCCGATGCCGAAGCGCACGGGTCGCATGGAATTCCTCGACCTTATCAGTGAGGACGAGGAAGGCGACCTCAAGACGCTGCGTAATATGGGAACAAGTGCTGCCGAAGAATTCGAGCGCCTCACGAACCGCTCTTACAGCGTGAACAACGAGCTGAATAAGTTGTTCGGCGTTTTCAACGAGCAGTACAGCGACCACGCTAACACGGCGTGGGCCGCATGGAACGTCTGCGTCGAGCACGCAGACTTCGCGAACGCAACGGAGATGACCGGCTTTGCCGCGCTCTTCGGCGACCGCGTGAAGCGGAAGCGTCGAGCATTCGACGCTACAGTTTCGCAACTCTAACCCCTCGTTAGTGTAGCAGTCCACTATAAGTAAGGGTCGGTCCCGCAAGGGGGCCGACCCTTACTGCGTTTTTGGCGAAAATATGGAATGAGTGGTGCGCTAGTTGGCACACTTGCACCGCCAAAAATTTTTATGCTACTCGGGAAGGCTGCGAGGCACACGATGATAACATGGTCTTATGGCGGAGGGGTGCAGACAGCGGCAATCGCCGTTCTGATACTGCAAAACAGGTTGCCAATACCTGACATTGCAATCATTGCTGATACAACGCGCGAATTGAGCAGTACGTGGGAATACCTCGATACAGTGGTGCAACCAGCGTTAGATAAAATTGGGTTGCAAATCCTTATAGCGAGCCACGAATTTGCGGACGTCGACATTTATAACGGACGCCAGGTTCTTATACCGGCGTTTACGGAGAATCGGCAAACTGGTGAAACGACGAGAATGCCAACGTTCTGTTCTCTTGAATGGAAGCGCGATGCCATTAACCGCTGTCTGCGGGCCATGGGTATTAACAAGACAGATATGTGGTTAGGTATTAGTATGGACGAGGTGGAACGCATGAAGCCGTCAGCGGTGGATTGGGTTCGCGTCGTCTTTCCACTGATAGAAATGATACCCTTGGACCGTAAGGAATGCATCGCACTGGTGGAAGATTTCGGTTGGCCGACACCGCCGCGAAGCCGCTGTTGGATGTGTCCAAACCAGAGCAGCAAGATGTGGCTTGAGATGGCAGAGGAACTGCCGGAAGAATTTGATAAGGCGGTGCAATTTGAGCAAGAGATTCAGCTTCTAGCACCAAACGTATTCTTGCACCGCTCATTGCACCCCCTCGACGAAGCAATATTAGGAAGTGAGGAAGAACTGTTAGACAGTTGTGATTCCGGATACTGTTACACGTAAGGGGGACTTGTGTATAATGTTTACTACGGAGTTGCGAGCGCCGAAATATGATTAAGGCTCTAACCGTGCATGCGTATTTAGGTGGCCTTAACATCGGAATCGGCCGTAACCCGAATATCCAAATGCTCGGTTCGATGGAATCGTGGAAACCTGCCGTTACCTGGGCGCCAAAACTCGGCGTTAACGTCATTTCCAACGGTGTTGTGCCGCGCGCTAACTACGTCGCGTCCAACCCACCCTGCTCTCGTTTTTCACCTATGTCGTACAGCAAATTCGACAACAATATGCGGGAGGATTTAGGCACTTTCGAGGAAATGCAAGAAACACTGCTTACTGCTAAGTATGCGGAAGCAGAACTGGTACACGTTGAATCCGGTCCTCTCATGTTCAACTGCGGCGACAACCTCATAGACCAGTTCAACGATATTTTGCAATGGCCAGAGTTTTACATCTTCATGCTTAAAGTCTGTACCTCGCACGCCGGTCTTCCGCAACTCAGACCTCGCACGCACGTCTTCATCGCAAAGCGCCCATTCCCAGAAATAGACCTGACACCGGTGCAATTGCCTGTGAACATCGGCGAATTCATGCACCGCTGGGACAGCGAATACAACTTCGAACCTGTCCCATCCTCAGTTATACCAGACCCAATCGTGTACGCGGCGGTGCAACAGCATCAAGCTGTATTCCTTAGCACCCGTCCTAAGATAATATCGGAGTATGACCAGAAAGCGTACAGTGTTGTAAGCAGCAGGCACTTTGCGTGGCTCGAACAAAAACGCTGGTGGTCTGTGGATGAATATGCGGCGGTGCAAGGGTACGACGCCAATGGTTTCGACTATTCGGAACCAGGGGTGCCGTTGGCGATGGCGCTTATCAGTAAATCAGTATCACCATCCATCGCGGAATACCTCTCGCACCGCGTCGTGCTACCGTATTTTGAGGTAGCAGAAAGGAACCCCCATGGTCCGATTAAGGTGAATTTAACCTAATGCACCCGGCTTTCCCTAGGTAGAAAGGACGTTGCTGTGGATATTGCAACATTGCACGGCTACGCGACGCTCGGCTTCCGTGTTCACCCGCTGAAGGTGCAAGGTAAAACACCTGCGATGAAAGGTTGGGCGGATGATGCAACGACGGACGCGGCGCGCATCGTACAATTGTTCGACGAGTTTCCCGACGCAAATTGGGGAATGGTCGCAGGTCTCGGTTCTGACGTGACGGTTGTGGACATAGACCCCAGGAATGGGGGAACAGCGACGTGGGCAACCCTTGTAGCGAAGAACGGGGAACCGCAAGCACCGAAGGCTCGCACCGCTCGTGGCGGAACGCACTACTACTTTAAGTACTTTATGGGAGGACACAAGTTAGGACCAGGTGTCGACATACTATCTAACAGGAACAACGTAGTACTACCGCCGTCAGTAACAAGCGATGGGCTGTACGCATGGCTAAACGGCTTCCCAAAAAGTCTACCTTTAGCACCGCAATGGCTCCGTCGCGCAGCGAAAGTTGAAGCGGGTGCAAGGAACGAAGATGCGTATCGCAAAGCTTGCACCCTGTTCCGAGCGGGTGCAGCACCCGCAAGTGTCCTTGAGCAGGTACTATCCGAGTTCGGCGACGAGAGTGACGCGTTACACAACGAAGGTTTGAGGAAAACGGTACACTCTGCCTACGAACGGGTGCAAGCACCCCGTGCTACTTTTTTAGGTACGGGCCATGCTGAGTCTGACGACTATGACGGGTTCATCGCGTCAGACCTTGGGAACGCGCAACTACTGACTAAGTACGTAGGTTCCGACGTGTTGTTTATCAAGGACGTAGGGTGGGTGGCGTACCGGACGGGCCGCTGGCAATTCGACGATTCCCTGGTGTACAACCGGTTCACGGAAATCATGGATGAACAGCGGGATAGGTATGCGGAAG
>Ga0126304_10000173_pt1 | contig 22133 bp, 22 predicted proteins | sample Plot25_FD_92538 | JGI IMG/M metagenome (GOLD analysis project Ga0126304, IMG submission 92538) | Serpentine soil microbial communities from UC McLaughlin Reserve, CA, USA - Plot25 | ecosystem: Environmental > Terrestrial > Soil > Grasslands | place: USA: UC McLaughlin Reserve, Lake County... | reverse complement strand
GGGTGTTTCGTGCTCAGGCGAATCTCGTCGATCCCGTGGATGTCCTGCGGGTCGGCGATCGCGACGCACAGGGTGCCGTTCTCGAAGCCATAGGGCACGGCCACGACGCGTTCGAGTACGTGCAGCGGAACCTGCGCACTGGCCTCGGGGTCGACGCGTGCGCGCGCGAGCTCTACGAGGGGGAGATGGTGCTTCGCCGCGAGGATGCGGGCGATCGCCTCGGTCGAGGCCACGTGGTGCTCGACAAGCGCCTGCGCAACGGGAACCTCACGCACGCGGTCGAGGATCTGCGGCAGCTTCTCCGCGGGAATCAGCCCCGCGGCATCGAGCAGGTCGACCACGAGCGGCCCTCTCGCCCCCGGTCCGTCGTCAGGAATTTGTCGTGAGGAGCCGTTGACCGCCATGCCGCATCCGCCGAACTCGCCGGCGTCAGCCCAACCCCTCGGCACCGCTGCGAACCGTGGTCGAGCTCAACCGAAGACTCCGAAGTAGAGGTCGAGCAGCGGTTCGCCCGCGAAGAGCGCGATCACGGAGCCGAGTGCGAGGAAAGGCGCGAACGGGATCGCGAGCTTACGGGCTCTCAACCCATGCCTGGCGAGCAATACGAGACTCGGGACGAGCGCCAGTAGCGTTGCGAGCATCAACGCGAGGGGAGCCGTGCGTCCGAGCATGGCGCCGATCAGCAAGGCGAGCTTGACGTCGCCCATTCCGAGGCCGCCCGGGTATGCGAGTGCGACGAGGAAGAGGGCACCGGCGGCGCCGAGCGCAGCCAGCAACCACTCCGCGCTCGGGGAGACGACGGTGTGAAGCGCGAGCACCGCGGCCGCCGCCGGGAGCACGATCCGATTGGGCACGATCCGATGCTCGAGATCCGTCGCCGTCACGACGACGAGAGCGCCGCAGGAGAGCGCTGCGACGGCGGCCGCGCCGGTGAGGCCGAAGGCGACGACGCATCCGGTGATGAGCAGCGCGCTCGCCAGCTCGACCGCCGGGTCGCGCCAGGGAATTCGCGTCTCGCATTGCCGGCACCGTCCGCCGAGCAGGAGGAACGAGAGGACCGGAACCTTGTCGTACCACGCGATCGCCGTCCCGCAGCTCGTGCAGGCCGAGCCGGGGCGGACAACCGAGAGCCGCAGCGGAACGCGGCTCGCGACCACGGAAAGAAAGCTTCCGACGGCGAGCCCCGGCACAAATGCAAGCGTGGCGAGGGCGGCTTCCATCCTCATTCTTATCGGCACCCGTGGGCGGGCGCTTGAGGAGCGCGTCGCTAGCCGCTGAGACCCGAAGGTGCCTGGGCGTAGGGGTTCGGCGGGACGCCCGGGATACCGATCGGATCAATCGTGATCGGCGGGAAGGTGGAGGCGAATCTGTTGCCGATCGTCACGGTCCCGGCCGAGACAATCGGCCCCTGCACCTGCGAGGCCGTGTCGAGCTGGACGTTGTAGTCGGCATAGAACCCGCCCTGGAAGCTCGAGCTCTTGACCTCGACGCCGTCACTGACGGCGACGTTCGGCTGCCTGTTCTGGTTGTGTGCCGCGATGATGAGGATCGTCGTGTTCGGATCCCACCCATCCCAGTTGCAGTCGCTTGCCGCGGGCACTGCGCACAGCTTCGTGTTGTTCATCAAGAACGACCCCGAGACGTAGATCACGCCCTTTCCCTTGTAGCGTGAGACGACGTTCGTCTTGACCGCCGCCGAGACGTCGCCGTCGATGAAGATCACGCCTTTCACGGTCAGCTCGTGCCGCGTGTTATCCCACGAGAGCTCTCCGTTACCGGTCCGGCAGGTGTAGCTGGCGTCGGGCGTCAGGTTGAAGGGGGTTCCCGGTGCGTTTCCTCCCGGGCCCTGGTTGAAGCCGTCCGGCTCCCACTCCTCGTGGAGCGCGTTCCAGACCATCCGGTCGAAGGTCGGGACGGGGCCGGTGCTCATGACACCATCCGGGCCGTACTGCTGCTGAGTGGCGTCCCAGCAGGGATTCCAGGGGCCGGGAGAGGCCTGCTCGTACCAGGAGCCGTCGAGGTCGTCCCAGTAGACGTGAGGCAGGCTGACGCCAGAGAAGACGGCGGGCGGCGTACCGGAGGTCACGAGACTCGTGGCATACACGTTCGTCTTCGGCCCGACCATGCACGGGACGAAGTAGAGGCCGTTCGACTTGTACTGGCACCCGTTGCCGATGTACACATCGGATACGGGCTTGCTGGTCGAGCCGATCCCGGTCGCGGGCTGGGCGTTGTAGAGCTTGCCGCCGACGTATACGGGAGCCTGCACGCTCGCCTGGTTCTCGAGACACAGGTTGCCCTGCACGTAGACCTTCGTGTACATCGCGCCCTGATTGAGGAACGTCGTGTCGCATGGGTGCCCCGTGGTCGACGAGAAGACCCAGTTCCAGACACCCAGTGGCTGGCTCGTCACGCCCTGGCCGATCGGCACGCGGGTTGTCAGGGTGCGGCGCACGTCGCTCGCCCCGGGGCCCGTCGGGTTCTTCACGATGCCGGTGGCGGTGATCAGCCAGCTCCGCGGGTCGCCCAGCTTGTCGATCTTGCCCCACCAGACGACGTTGCCGCCATCGTAGGCACTCGTGACCGGCTTGGTCTGGGACGGAAGCAGCCTGTCTCGGAGCAGGAAGCGGCGGTTGTCTGGATTCAGGACGATCGCGAGCGCGTTGTTGATGCCTGCCTCGGCGAGCGCGAGCGCGTTCTGCTCTGCCTTCGAGTGCGCAGCCGACCTCGAGTTCGTGCTCGTGAAGTAGATGGTCGAGCTCAGCGCGATCGCGAGCACGAGCATGACCAGCAGGGCGAGCACGAGTGCGATGCCGCTCTCGTCGCGTAGGAGCACTCTCGCCGTGCGCGTCATGGTGTGGGCCGGATCCAGTTCCGGAAGGCGATCGCGTCCTGCAGTGTGTAGGAGCCGCCGGGTTGTGCCGGCTTGAGATCGACCGGGAACGAGACGCCCAGCCTCGGCCGAGTCGTGTCCGTAGCCGGGATGTACGAGAAGAGCGCGTCGCTCGTCAGGTAGTCGGCCCACTTCATCCCAGAGGCGTCACACGTGAGGCCCTGGCAGCGAAAGAGTCCGTAGCGCTTCGGCCCGAGCGGCAGGGCGCTCCAGGTCGTCGAGCCAGAAGCAACGGTGCAGGCCGCGCCGAGCGTGAGCGTCACGACGGAGCCGGTGGTGGTCGCATCCTGTGCGCAGCGAAGCTCGCGCCGCATCTTCGAGAGCGCCATCCGGGCGTTCTGCTGCGCCTGAAAGCGGAGGTTCATTTCACGCTCCGCGTTGGTGCCGGAGACGAACATGGTCGTGAGGGCTGCGAGGACGACTCCGAGAATCGCCAGCACGGTGAGGAGCTCGGTGAGGGTGAAGGCCTGCTCCTGTGCGAGGCGGGTGCGCAGGGCACGCGCACGCCTCACCGCGACCTCGCGTGCACGCTCCGCAAGGTCCGCAAGGCGATTTGACGGCTGTGCGAGCCGATGCCCCAGAGGCGCTCGGCCCGGCGGTCTACCTTGACCAGGACGGCGAGTGCCTGAGCGCCGCCCGACCAGCCGAACTTCGCACCGGTGACGATCCACGCATGCTGGTACAGCCAGTGGTGGATGTTGGCCTCGGTAGGTCTCCGGTGATGCTCCAGCCAGATTTCCAGCCGCTGCGCTCGCACCGGCAGCGACATCTCCCGCATCGGTTCGCGCGGGGCACCGGGAACGACAAACGCCACGCTGCGGACATTCGTCCGGCTGACGCGCGCATTTGCCTGGCGCGTCCTAGCGACCGACTTCGCACGGTGCTTCGCCGAAGGACTGACGAAGAGGCGGATGACGCTGGCGCCATAAGGCGAGCGGTCCTCCGGGTTTCCGGCCTCGGCGTATTTCGCGTTCCGTGAAAGCTCGAGAGTGATCGTCGGCGCGCCGGTGTCGACCACGCGCGTCCCGGGCGCCGGCGACTGCGATGCGACGATGTTCGACGGATAGCCATGCACGCTCCCTTCGACCTGCCAGCCGAAGCCCTCGTCCTCGAGCATGCCCTTCGCGAACACAAAGACCTGCCGGCTCACATCGGGGACGACGAGGAGGTTGGCTGACCTCGCAGGGTGCTTGCTCTGCACCGACCTCGGCCGTAGAGCCGTTCCTGCCGCAAAGGTGATCGTCGCGGTCACGAACAGCGCCGCTGCGGCGATGACGATCACGCGGGGAATCATGGCGGCGGTTCTGGTACCCACGGCTCCTTCATCGGCGGGTGGTTTCACGAGCCTGACCCTCTAACGGGTGAAGTAGGCAATGTCCTGCCGAAACTGCACGACCGGCTCGGCGACGACCGAGAACACCGGTCCCGGTGCCGTGGCCAGCGTGTCAGTCGCCGTCGGCGTTTGCTCGTCCTGCCAGCTGAAAGCGGCTCCGGCGAGTGACCGGAACCACTCCTCGTCCTGTGGATAGGCGACATTCGGATTCAGCTGCAGGTGGAGGTGCGGCCCCGTCGCATGCCCCGTCGCCCCGACGAGGCCGACCGGGGCGCCCGCCGCGAGCCGAACGCCATCGGTGACGGCCGGGTCCAGGTACGAGAGATGGCAGTAGGTCCAGCTCTGTCCGTCGGCCGTGTCGATCGTGAGACCAATGCCGCAGCGCGAGTCCGGTTCCTGCCACGCTCTGGAGACAATTGCGTCGGCGAGCGCGTACACGGGTGCTCCGGTCGGAGCCGCGATGTCCGCGGCGGGGTAATCGTGATGGGTGTGCGCGACGCTGACCGTGCTCGGGCCCCCGCCGACCGGAAAGACGTACCGGCCCGAGTAGAGGGGGGCGCCGAGGAAGTCGGCGGCCGGGCCTAGGAAGGCGCCGCTCCGTGCCCGGTCACGCGCCTCCGCCAGGGCGCGACGGGCGGACGCGAGTACGGCGCGTTGAGCCCTCACGGCCCCCTCGGCGGCAAGGCGCCGGAGCGTCAGCTGCGCGGCACGCCTCTGAAGTGTGAGGGCGCTCGAGAGCAGCGGCGAGGCCGCAGCGCGGTCCAGAAGACGGCGTTCGTTTCCCGCTTGCCTGCGCGCCGCGCGCAGTGCAACCAGCAATCGCTCGTTGGCCGTGACGATCTGCTTCTGCGCTTTGTCGACGTCCAGCTGCAACCGGTCGAGGGTGAAGACGACATCGGACCCGCCCTGGCCGTAGAGGGAGGCCAGCGCGAGCACCTCGTCGACGTACCAGTCGGCGTGGTTGTAAGAGAAGACCGCCCGGCGCAGGTCCGTTCGCCCGCCGGACGCAGCCAGGTAGCGTGCCGCAGCGTAAATCGCATCGGCGGCATTCCATGGATCGGCGACCCCGTTCCGGTCCGCGTCGACTCCCCAGCGGCGCCACGTGTCCGGCATGAACTGCATCCAGCCGACGGCGCCGGCCGAGCTTGGGCCCATGTTGCGGCCGAAGTTGGACTCGATCTTGTTGATCGCCGCGAGCACCTGCCAGGGAACGCCGTACGCGGCGCCGGCGCTGCTCCAGAGCTGGCGAAGCGCAGGCAACGAGAGCTCGCCGCCGACTGCGGCCGGAGCGGAGGGGACGAAGACGGTATCGGGCGCGTTCGGCGCGGACTCGCTCGGGAGACTGGAGGTGTTCGGGGAGACGACCACGAACGTGTCGGCCCGCGCAGCGCCGGCGAGCGCGAGCGCAGCTGCGCCGACGGCGGCGAGCCGCCTCACGGCTGAGGAGCGTTCGTGACGCGCAGCCGTTGAAACGACTCGGTAACGCCGGGCTCCGCGCCCTCCGTAGAGCCGTTCTCCTGCGCATCTTGCGCGGCCTGGACTGCCTGCTCCTTCAACGCCCGCTCGAGTGCGATCAGGAAGTCGTGCCGGTTGCTCGCCGCCTTCGCGGCAACCTCCTCGTCGATCTTCCCGGCGAGCACGAGGTCGATCAGCGCAGCTGTGAAAGTCTGCATATGGAAGTACGCGCCCTCGCCGATCGCGTCGCCGATTTCGTCGGTCTTGCTATCGCGGATGAGGTCGGCGATCCTGGCATTCACGACCATTACCTCTACGGCCGGAATGCGGCCGCCGTCGGCGCGCGGCAGCAGGCGCTGGCTGATCACGCCACGCAGCACGGAGGCCATGATCGAGCGGATCATCGGCTGCTTGACGGCCGGGAAGAACTCGACCATGCGGCCGAGGGTTTCCGACGCATCGACCGTGTGCATCGTCGACAACACCAAATGACCCGACTCGGCCGCCTGCAGCGCAGTCTCGGCGGTCTCGGCGTCGCGCAGCTCGCCGATGAGGATCACATCGGGGTCCTGCCGGAGTCCGCGCCGAAGCGCCTGGTTGAACGAGGCTGTGTCGATTCCGACCTCCCGCTGGTTGACGATGCAGCCCTGGTCGGAGTGCACGATCTCGATCGGGTCCTCGATGGTCACGATGTGCTGGCGCCGTGTGCGGTTGATGTGATCGATCATCGCCGCAAGCGTTGTCGTCTTCCCGGAGCCTGTCGCTCCCGTTACGAGAAGCAGGCCGCGCTGCTCCTCGGCCAATCTGTTGACGCCAAACGGCAAGCCAAGATCGTCGAAACTCGGCACCTCCCGCGGGATCACGCGAAATGCGAACGAGATCGAGCCGCGCTGCCGGAATCCGTTGACGCGGAAGCGCGGAAGCTCGTGCGCGGTGTAGGCCGTGTCGAGCTCGCCGGTCTGCAGGAAGGCCTCAGCCCGCGAGGGGGCCGATGCGCACACGCTGGCGAGGACGTCCTCGAGATCCAGGTCGGTGAGCCACGGCCATTCGACGAGCTCGCTCAGCTCGCCGTCGTGCCGAAGGACGGGTGGACGACCCACCTTGAGATGGACGTCGCTCGCGCCGAGGTCTACGGCACGGTGGAGAAGGACATCGAGTTCCATCGCGCGTCCCATCGGCAGCGGTGTGCGCCGCCTTTAGCGCCGATCGCTCGGGTGGGGGATCCACTACGAGGCGAAGGACGCTTCAGCAGCCTCACCCGCAGCATAAGGCGCGGCTAGGGTCGAGGCGCTTGAGAGCTCACGACCGGCGCCGGGCAGCGCCAGTACTGAGAATGGCCTTTGATCCCGATCGAGACGCACGACTTCTTCGCGAGGTCGGGATACCCTTCGAGTCGGCCGCGCTTGCATACCTGCACGACGTCCTCCTCGATGCTGGGCTTGGAAGCGGCGCTACACGTGCCCGTTAGACCGGCATGGGCGAGGACGCGCCCGTCCTTGATGACGAGCATGCCGGCAAACACCAGGCTGCCGACGAGAAGGATCTTGATCAACATTGTCGTCTACTGCGACAGTATCGGTCGATTAGAGGAGGCAGCCGATCCCCCGTCCAGGGGCTGGATTCCGACCGCCCCGCCTGCACCGAACGTCGGCGCCGGACGCCGGCCGGCGCGTGCCTCGATGGCCTCGAAATGGCCTTCGAGACGCGCCCGCTCGCGGCTGTGGCGGCGGAGGCTGTGCTCGACCCGAAGGAGGGCCTGATCACGTACCGACCCCTGCCGTGCGATCACCTCGTTCGCGCGGCGGAGCGCCTCGAGTTCTCTCGTCAGCTGTTCGCGCAGAGCACTGTTCGCCTCTAGCTCTCTCGTCAAATGTTCGTGCAGAGCACGATTCTCTTCTTGCTCTTCGGCGAGGCGAGCTTCCAGCTCCCGCACCAGACTCCGGCTCCGAAGCCGCGGCAGCGCCCAGGCAAGGCCGCCGGTGGCCGGATGGACCGGTACGCGCTCCAATGCAAGGTCGTTGCCGCGCTGACGTTTGAGCGCCGGCGGCAGGAGAAGGCCGACGAGCGCGATCGCGGCGGCCGCGGCATAGAGAATGCTGGCCGCACCGCCCACGATCGCCCAGGCGACCACCCCGAGAGAGGCGACCGCGGCAAGAACGACGATCCGGCGCACGCTAGACGGCACTCCTAGCACGGAGGGCGGCGGAGGCATCTGCGATCTTCCCGCTTACAAGGTCGAGGAGTCTGTCGCGCTCTTCGACGTCTCGCTGGAGACGGTCGATCGTGTGCCGGTCGTTTGCCCGCGCGTTGCGCCCGGCATCGAGCTCGTGCTCGAGCCGCCGAACCGTGTCGTCGCGCTCCGCGACGATCGTCGCGAACTGCTCGACTTTCTTCCGAAGCGCCTCTAGCCGTCCAGTCTCGTCGTCGAGCAGGCCGATCAACTCGTCGAAGTTTCGGGAAGGATCTTCGCCCGCCGCCGCCGAGGGCGTTGCCAGGGCAGATGCCTCAAGGTCGGCGAGCAGCCGCCTGAACGTACTCGGCGTGACAACGCCGAACGCCACCTCGTGTGACATGCGCCGGCGAACCTCCGCCAGCCGCTCGTCGGTGGGCTCGGCGGCAACGACCCTCAGCAGGCCATCCTCCCACCACAGTGGAACTACGCCCATGCTGCGTGCGTGCTCTGGAGTCAGGATCGAATGCGCAGCCGGATCCTGAGCCACCTCTTCCCCGTGGAGGAGCGGCAGCTCCCATTGGCGGGCGAGAAGTCGCGCGAGTTGAAGTTCGTCGACGAGCGCCCAACGCAGGAGGACTTCGCCCAGCCGCTCCCCCGTGCGCGTCCCTTCCGCGATCGCCTGCTCGACCTGTTCTTGGCTGGCCAGACGTTCTTCCTGAAGGAGGCGTGAAAGCGCGGGACGAGGTTCAGAGTTCCAAGCTCCCGTCTCGAGTACACCGTGATCGACGAACTGCTTCATGACATCTAGTCTCCCGCGTTTACGCCGGTACCACTTCATCGGCTCCATTTGCGCCGCCTTTAGCCCTCGGGGCCCAGAATCACGCGGCCCCTCCGTCTCGAGCAGCGTGACCGGTAGACGCTCTGCCGCTCGAGCCGTCACAATCGAGCACGTGCGAAACCGCCCGGCGCTGTTCTCGTTGGGAGTGATCCTGTTCTTCGTCGCGCTCGGCCTGACCGACCGCCGCGTCGGCCTGCAGGGGCAGCTCGTCCTCGGCGGAGTGACGTGGGCGGTCCTGCTCGCCGCGTTACGGCCGCTCTCCACCGAACGACGGCTGCAGACGCTGCTCGTGGTGGTGGTCGCCACGGGCATGGAGGTCGTCGGCTCGATCCTCTGGGGCGTCTACACCTACCGGCTGCACAACCTGCCGCTGTTCGTGCCCCCCGGGCACGGGCTTGTCTACCTCGGTGGGATCAGCTTGAGCCAGACCGCGTTCGTCCGCGCGCGGACCCAGCTCTTCGTCGGCGCCGTCGCGTGCTGCGCCGCCGCCTGGGCGCTCGTGGGGCTCATCCTCCTCCCCCGCCTCGACGTCGGCGGCGCGATCGGCGTGGCGCTCTTCCTCTTCTTCCTCCTGCGCGGCCGGGCTCCGGCGATCTACGCCGGGGTGTTCGTGGTCGTGCTCTTCCTCGAGATCTGGGGCACCGCGATCGGCCTGTGGCAATGGCACGCGACCGCGCCGGGAACCGGGCTCGCGATGGGCAACCCTCCGAGCGGTGCGATGAGCGGCTACGTCCTGTTCGACGTGGTCGCATTGGCCGTGACAGCGCGGTTGCTCCGGAGCCGGGTCGTGCCGGTTCCGGCACCTGCGCCGTCCTAGTCAGTCGCGCGCGCGAGACCTACGGCAGGAGCTGAGCCCTGCGCACGCGCTGGAAACCAGCCGCCGTGAGGGCGCCCACGTCCGCAAGCCGGCAGAGCCAGCCGTGTCCGCTCTCCGGGTCGCTCTCGTCCTCGTAGCTTCCCACCGACGCAAAGATACGCCCGTCGAGGAAGTCCCACTCCTCGATCTCGTCGTGGTCGCCCTCGACGTCGCCGCGGAAGTGCTCGAGGTCGATGCGGAGGCGTTCCTTCACCTTGTCGAGCCAAGCCTGGCGTGGATCGTTGTCAGGGTCCACCCCGCACTGTTCGAGCAGATCGTCCTCGATCTCCTCGAGGATCAGCGCGTCGATGTAGGCCTCGGCCTGCGCCCAGTCCGGCGCCTCGCCCGGCTCCAGCGCGACGAGCTCGACCTCCAGGCCGGCGTCGTCGGCACGGGCGAAGGTGGCCTGCGCGGGCTCGGGCAGTTCGTCTCGGCGAGCCTCCGCGTGTTCGAGCTCGTGGTTCGGCAAACCCTCGGCCTCGGCGAAGTCGCGCTCGGCCACGAGCTGGAGGTACGGCCCTTCGCCGTCCTGCTCCAGCCGCTCGTCGACCACCTGCCAGCTGACCTGGCCGGTCGCGAACATGTGGCCGACCTTCGGCGCCTCGGGCCGGTAGCGCCGCATCGCGCCCACCTCCTCGTGCCCATCGGGGTGCCTGAGCGTGAGCCGGTAGCGCGCCGGCTTGGCGACGACGCGGCCGTTCTCGACGGCCTCGACGAGCCAGTCTCGGCCATCGAGCCGGACGACGAAGCCCGGAGCGAGCTCACTCTCGGCCGTGTAGGGCCGCCGATGCTCGCGGCCGGCGCGGTTGACCGTGACGACCTCGTAAGTGCTGGCCACGCGAGCAGCTTACGTCGTGGATGGACACCCGGGCGCGGCTACAATGGCGCGTCCCGGGGGTGTGCCCGAGTGGCCAAAGGGAACGGGCTGTAAACCCGTCGGCTCAGCCTACGGAGGTTCGAATCCTCCCGCCCCCACTCCGCCCAGGATTGGCTGGCGAGCCGTTCGAGATGCGCCTTCGTTGCCAGACCGGCGGACGGCGTCAGTCCTGATCTTTGAGACGTCGAGGTCGCGCGGCACGCGGCTGCCGAACGACGCCGACGACGTCGAGATAGGCGGGCGACGTCGCTTTTCGCTGGCCTCGCGTATAGCTTCTCGGGCAAATGAGCCACGACGCGAGTACGAAGGCCGCCCGGCGGCGCGGGCGCCTGGCCCTCGCGGTCGTCGCGTTCCTGAGCATCCGCGTCCTCGTCGCGCTCTACCGGCGGGTCCTCGCGATCCCGCAGCGGCCAAGTTGGCCGCCCCCGCCTGATGCGGTGACGTCGGCAGCCGCCCAGGCCGCGACGGAGACGTACGCCGCACAGTCGGGGACACGCCCTCGGGGCGCTCCTCTCGACTTCGCCTGGTCGACGGCGGCGACGATCGAGCCATGGGTCGAAGGCGTGAATTTCTTCCCTCGCATCTTTGCGGACGTCGAGGCCGCGTCCTCGTCGGTGCACATCCTCATGTTCGGCTGGAGGGAGGGTGCGGTCGGGACACAGATGGCTGCTCTGCTGAAGAGGAAGCTGGCGGACAGCGTCGAGGTGCGAGTAATCGTCGACCGGTTCGGCTCCAGGCCCTACTCGGCGGCGCGAGAGATGTTCACGGATCTTGCTGCGGCCGGAGCGGAAATCGTCGTCAACGACTTTTCCCCGCTCGACCGATACGGCCTCTTCCCGGACCGTCAGCGGTTCGCGTGGCGCCGCGACGAGTTCGGCCGCGTCGACCACCGCAAGCTATACGTCATCGACGGGGCGGCCGCGTGGATCGGTGGAGCAGGCCTTGAGGATCACTTCGAGAGCGGCGGCTTCCACGACGTGATGGTGCGCATCACCGGTGACGTCGTGCGACAGGCGCAGGCAGCGTTCCTGACGAGCTTCCGGGGTCACGGCGGGCCACTGCCGGACGACCTTTCCCCCTTGTTCCCCGAGCAGGCCGACCCCGGCACGACGCCAATCGCGCTCGCTGAGGTGATCCCAGGCGGATTGGTCGCGGCCTCGCAGGCGATCCATGAGCAGATCGACGCGACGCGCGACCGACTCGACATCGTGAACGCGTACCTCACCGACGGCGACGCGATCGGGCAGATCATCGAGGCCGCCCGGCGCGGCGTGAAGGTCCGAGTCCTCGTATCCGAAACCTCGAACAACGCCCAGGCGAGCGCCGCCCTGCGGCACAAGTACGCCGAGCTGATCGCGGCGGACGTCGAGGTGTGGGAGCTTCCGGGCACCGTCGTGCACGCCAAGGTCGTGGTCGCCGACGAGTTCGTCAGCTTCGGCACCGTCAACCTCGATGCCTGGGCTCTCTACCGCAACTCGGAAATCATGATGATCGCCAGGAGCCGCGAGGTCGCGGAGCTGCTCGAAGAGCGGCTGTTCAATCCCGACATCGCCCGCGCGAAGCGCGGCGAGCCACCCTCGGGGAATCGCGAACGCCTCGAGTCCTGGCTGTGGGACAAGCTCACTTTCTTCCTCTGAGACATGGAACCCACGGAGCACCGCGCGTTCCCAGATGAAAGGAATCGTCTTGACTAATCGACCAGCGGCGAACGTGCCGCGTCGCGCAGGCCCAGGAAGCGACCGACCAGGGCGAAGCAGCAGATGATCGCAACGGCTTCGAAAAGGCCGAGCAGCGCAGCGCCGACGATGGAGGGGTGATGCAGACCGCCGCCGACCAGCTGCACGCCGGTCACCGCGGCGAAGCTAACGGCGGCGACCAGAGACGCAACCCGCCAGGGATGCCTCAGCGGATGCCACGCGGTGAAACGGAATAACAGCGACAGCGGCAGGCGCGCCGCCAGAGCGACAACGTCGTCAAGCAGCAGCGTCGCGCCGCGCCGATCGCGGGCGTTGTCGTCGCCGGAGAGCGTCTCCACGGCGGCGGCCTGAGCGGCGGCGCGAACCGCGCCGAGCGCGGCGACGAGGACGACGACGGCAGCAGCGGCGAAGCCGAGCGTCAACCACTGCGCCTCGTCCCAAACGACGACTCCCGCTGGTCGCGTCAACGCCAACGACGTCTCGCCGACCGCCGCCATCGCCAGCGCCGCCACGCCAAGTGACAGTGCGCGCGCGAGGAATGTCAGCTCGGCGCACGGGACTGCCAGCTGCGACCGCCAGCGCCACGAGCGGATCAACGCGAGGGCCAGGGCGATCGCCGCCACTTGGATACCGAAGAAGCTCGGCGCGCCCTGAGGAAAATCGCGCACCGCTGACGAGGCCGAGCTGGCGAAGACGAGAACGCTGGCGACATAGCCAACGAAGGCCAGGGTGGCAAGGTCGATGGCGCGATGAGCGCTCGTCGAGGCCGCGGCGGCGGCAAAGCGCGCCGCGATGTTCGCGGCGGCGCCGAAGCGGCACACGGCCTCAGCCTCGGCGTCGGCGCGGCCGAGGCCGCTCGCGGTCAGCTCCTCGACGCTATCGCGCAGGTGATCCTCGACCTCGCGCAACAGCCGCCACCGTGGCGACCGTCGCCGGCGAAGCTGCTGCTCGAGCTCCGCAAGGTACGCGCTGATCGTCGGCGCGCTCATGAGGCAAGCACCATGTTCATCGCCTTCTCGAAGCGGCGCCAGTCGTGTGCTTGCTCGGCAAGGGCGGCGCGGCCCTTGCGGCTCAGTCGGTAGATATGACGCTTGCGGCCGCCTACCTCGGCCCAGCTGCTGCTGACGTAGCCGCTCTTCTCGAGTCGATGCAGAGCCGGGTAGATCGCCCCTTCATTCAGCTCGAACTCGCCGTCGCTGCGTGCGCGGATTTCACCAATGATCCAGTAACCGTGGCCGGGTTCGTTGCGTAGGGCCGTCAATACGAGTAGCTCGAGATGACCTTTTAAAATCTCCCCTCTCATACCTCAGTATGCTATGCATTGTGATCTGAGGTGTCAATGTCCGCGACGAACCCGTGAGGACGATAAGACGTCGAACCCCATTCGCCTTGGCTGCGCTGATGTTCGCGCCGCTGAGCGTTGCCTGCGGCGGCTCGACGCAGCCGGCACGGCCGAGCAACGCGGCCGGCTGCCGCGAGACGAAGGCGGCCTCCGGCTATGCCCGCGCGGTTGAAACTGCGCGGCCGCTGGTGCGACGCCTCAAAGAGGGGATCCGCGCGCCAGGGATGAGCCTGGCGATCGCGGTTGACGGCGAGATCGTCTGGTCGGTCAGTTGTGGCTACGCGAACGTCAAGGCGCGCCAACCCGTGACCGATGACACCCGCTTCCGTATCGGCAGCGTCTCGAAGACGCTGACCGCGGCGGCACTGATGCACTACGTCGACACGGGAACCATCGACCTCGACGCGCCGATCGAGCGCTACCTGCCGTCGTTCCCCGCGCACGGCGGCGGCATAACCCTGCGCCGGTTGGCGGGACATCTCGCCGGCATGCGCCATTACCAGACGCAGGCCGAGGCGGTGAACAGGCGGCATTTCGACAAGGTCAGCGCCTCGTTGGCGATCTTCGCCAAGGACCCGCTGGTGGCGTCGCCCGGGACGAAGTTCAGTTACTCGAGCTACGGCTACGACGTGATCGGCGCCGCGCTGGAACAGGCGACCAACAAGTCGTTCAAGGACTTGATGCAGCAGTCGGTGCTCAAGCCCGCTCATCTGACCGAGACAACGCTTGGGACGGCGCCAGCAGCGCACCGCGCGAGGTTCTACGAGCTGACCAGCACCGGCGAGATCCGTGTGGCCCCGCCAATCGATTTAAGCGACCGCCTGCCAGCCGGCGCATTTCTGTCCACAGCCACCGATCTGGCCCGCTTCGGCGCTGCGTTGGTCGACGGCACGCTCGTCAAGGCGGTAACGACGACCACGATGTTCAGCTCGCAGAAGACGGCCGACGGCAAAGAGACCGGCTACGGCATTGGCTTCGAGGTGCACCCAAGCCCGCTCGGCCCGTTCCTCGGCCACACCGGCGTCGTCGACGGCGGGGCGGCCGCGTTGTTGATTCACCCACAGAGCCGTGCGGCCCTGGCACTGACCGCGAATGTCGGCTTCGCCACCGCCGCTTCACCGCCGCCACCGCGAAAGCAGACGCCTGATCCGCCGATGGTGCTGCTGCCGTTCATCAGGCGCTAGCCGATTCACTGAGGATGCATCTCTCGAGCCGTTCGGCGGCGCGTTCAACTTTTCCGCAAGCGTTGTACCGGGTCGCGTTTGTCCGCGAGGGTCGTTATCCACACATAACGAGGCGCCGTTGATTCCCATCGGAAACCAGGTTCTGGGCGAGTTCTTCGGCTCGACCGTTGGCTGCCGCATCTTCCCGCCGAGCGGCGTGGACCTTGCCGCGTATGCCGGAGCGGAAGCCCGGTAACCGAGATTCCACTGAAGGACAACGTGCGCGTCGAGTTCGTACCCGCTGTCGATCACCCCGACATGGCGCGCGGGAGGTCACGGATACGGGCTCCAGCGCAGCGACGCCGCGACCGCCGCGGTGGCGCAGAGCGCGCCCAGCGCCGCGACGAGCCACGTCACCTCGCTGCGCTTCCGCTGCGTCGCGACGTCGTTGGGGAGGTCCGAGAACACCTTCTCGAGCTGGCGCGAGTCCTTCGCTGCGTGGTACGTGCCGCCGGTCCTGGCGGCGATCGCCTTCAGGGTCGGCTCGTCCGCAACTGCGAAGCGCCGGAACCCGCCGCCGAAGCCGCCACCCCCAAAGCCGCCGCCGCCGCCACCGCCAAACCGATCGAAGACGTCGCCGCCGAGCTGCGCCCGAGTGCACGCCCGCCCTCCCGCGTTCGTCGTCCCGAAGCCGACCGGGTAGACGCGAACGCGGCGGTCGACGACATAGGGCACTGCGTCGAGCGGCTCGATCCCGCGCGTGTTCCTCCCGTCGGTCAGCAGCACGATTATGTCGGGGACGTAGCCGCTGGCGCCGGGCGCCCTCGCTCGCGGCGGCGACTCCGTCTCGGGCACGTTGCCGACCGGCCGGACGCCCGGGTTGACCTCGGCGATCGCATCGAGCCCCTTCAGCAACGCGCCGCCGATCGCCGTGCCGCGTCCCACGGTGAGGCCGTCGATCGCCGTCAGGAGCGCCTCACGATCCTTCGTCGGCGGAAACACGAGCTCTGCGAATCCCGAGAAGACGACGAGGCCCATCCGCACGTCGTTCGGCTGCCTCTCGACGAACGCCCGGGTGGCGGCCTGTGCGACGGCCAGCCGGTTGGGCTCGACGTCGTTCGAGCACATGGAGCCCGAGACGTCGAGGGCCAGAATGACCGACGTGCGCGCGTACGGGACGTCGCGCATTACGTGCGGCCGGGCGGCGGCCACCGCGAGCGCGACCAGGCCCGCGAGCAGGAGGGCGACCGGCAGGTGGCGCTGCCAGCGCTTGCGCTTCGGCAGGACCGTCCGCAGCAGCGCGACACTCGAATAGCGGACGGCCTGCTTCCGGCGCCGGCGGAGGAGCAGCCAGTACGCGAGGAGCAGCGCCGGCGCGACGACCAGCGAGACGAGCGCGAGCGGCCAGTCGAACGACATGGTCAGCGGCTCCCTGCGTCCTCGCCTCGCTCGCCGCTCGCTCGCCGCAGGCGGGGGACCATCCGCTGAAGGGACACCGTCAGATCACCCGCCCGAACCACAACATCGAGAGCGCCGCACCGAGCGCCAGGAGCATTCCGCCTCCCGCTGCGAAGAGGGCCGTGACCTCCCGCGGCTTCCTCGTCGTCTTGAACTCGAGGTCGATGGAGTCGTAGACCTTGGCGAGCGCCGCGGCGTCGGCGGCGTGGTCATACGTGCCGTCGGTGACGTTGGCGATCTCCTTCAGGAGCTCCTCGTCGAGCGCGGTCGCGATGTTGAAGCCCTCGACCTCGATCACTGTGCCTTGCTTCGTGCCGATTCCGATCGCGTGAACGGGTACCCCCGCGGTCGACGCCACCTCGGCGATATCGCGCGGGTCCGGACGCGACGTGTTCTCCCCGTCCGAGAGCAGCACGATCGCGGACGAGCCAAAGAAGCCAATCTCAACCTGGCCGGTTTCGCTGTCGAGAGCGGACTCGTTCATCGTCAGCGGCTTCCCCGCGATCGCTCTCAGGGAGGCGAAGAGGCCCTGGCCGAGCGACGTGCCGCCACCGATCGAGAGCCGCTCGATTGCCGCGACGATCTCCTCCTTCACGTTGCTCGGCTCGAGAACTTTGACGGCGCTGTCGCCGAACGCGACGACGCCGATGCGGATCGTCCGTGGCTGCTGCTCGACGAAGGCGAGCGCAGCCTTCTTTGCGGCCGCGAGCCGGGTCGGCTCGAGATCCTCGGCGCGCATGCTGTTCGATACGTCGAAGGCGAGGATCACGGTGCCTGCGCGATCTGGGAGTGCGAGGCTTACCGTCGGTCGGGCGAGTCCGATACCGACGAGCACGAGCGCGAGCGCGAAGAGCGCGAACGGGATGTGCCGGCGCCAGCGAACGCGCTGACCGGCCGTCGTCGGTACGAGCCCCTCGGAGGCAAGCCGGCCCGCGCGCTCCGCGCGTCGGCGCACCATCCACCAGTAGGCGACGACGAGCCAGGGAACGACAACGAGCGCGAGGAGCATCCAGGGCGAGCCGAGTGACATCAGCGGCCCCGCCGTTTGCGAGCTTCCACGATGCGCACGAGTGCCTCGACGAGGTCGTCCTCCGTCGAGACCTCGTGGATGTCGACCCCCGCGCGGAGGGTCGCGGCGCGCAGCTCCGCCTCGCGCTCCTCGCCGGCTCGGCGGAGCCGCTGACGGAACTCGGCGTCGCTGGAGTCGACGGTGAGCTGCTCGCCGGTCTCCGCATCCTCGACGACGATGACCCCGGCCTCGGGCAGGCCGTACTCCCGAGGGTCGGTGAGGCGAATCGCTACGACTTCGTGGCGCTCGGTCAGCTGACGCAGCGGCCCTTCCCAACCGGGTGGCGTGATGAAGTCGGACGCGAGAACGATGACGGAGCGGCGCCGGACGACGCCGAGTGCGTACGTGAGCAGCCCCGACAGGTCGGTGATCGCGCCGTTCACCCTGGGACGCCGCAGGAGCGCCCGCGTCAGCGCGAGCACCTGGTTCCGGGTGTTCCGCGGCGGGAGGGTGCTCTCGATCTCGTTGTCGAAGAGGATTGCCCCGACGCGGTTCCCGCTACGCGTGAGCAGCCGCGCGAAGGTGGTCGCGAGCTCGCAGAGCACGAGCTCCTTCGGGCGGTCGATCGGCCCGAACCCCATCGAGGGCGACCGGTCGAGAAGGAGCCAGGCCGTCAGCTCCCGGTCCTCGGAGTACTCGCGGACGTACGGCGTGTCCATGCGCGCAGTCACGTTCCAGTCGATGTGCCGGACGTCGTCACCCGGCTCGTACTCGCGCAGGTCACGAAAGTCCAGCCCGACCCCACGGAAGATGGTGCGATAGTCGCCCTGCAGGAGGCCGTCCAGGCGCCGGATCACCCGCCACTCGAGACGGTGGAGGACCTCTTCTGGTGTCGAGGCGACTAGGGTCCCGGTCTCGTCCATGCGTGGGTTCTGCGCTCAGGCTCCGCCGCGGACCATGCGCTCCCTCAGCGCGAGCTCGGGGGCCGGGACGACGGCGAGGATGCGCTCGATGAGGTCGTCCGCGCTGACCCCGTCGGCGAGCGCCCGGTACGACAGCACGATCCGGTGGCGTAGGACGTCGGGCGCGATCTCGCGGAGGTCCTCCGGCAGCGCATATTCGCGACCGCGGACGAGCGCCAGCGCTCTCCCGGCGAGGATCAGGTTGATCGACGCGCGCGGACTGGCACCGAAGCTAACGAAGTGGGTGAGCTCGCCGAGGCCGACCGCGGCGAGGTCGCGCGTCGCGTTCGTGAGCTTCACTGCGTAGTCGATGAGCGCGGGGTCGACGAACACCTCGTCGGCCGCACGCTGCAGCCCCGCCAGCTGGTCGGCGTCGACCGCTCGCGACGCGTGGTCGAGCCCGGCGGCGATCCGCTCGACGATGACGAACTCCTCGGTCGGAGTGGGGTAGCCGATCAGCACCTTGAGCATGAACCGGTCGACCTGGGCCTCCGGGAGCGGGTAGGTGCCTTCGGACTCGATTGAATTCTGTGTCGCCATCACCAGGAAGGGATCGGGCAGCCGGTGGGTCTCGCGGCCGATCGTGACCTGGCGCTCCTGCATCGCCTCGAGCAGCGCGCTCTGCACCTTGGCGGGAGCTCGGTTGATCTCGTCGGCGAGGACGAGGTTCGCAAACACCGGGCCGAGCGAGACCTGGAACTCCCCCAGCTTCTGGTTGAAGACGCGCGTCCCGACGATGTCGGCGGGGACGAGATCGGGCGTGAACTGGACCCGCTGAAACTCGCCGCCCATCGCCTGGGCAAGCGTTTTCACCGCCATCGTCTTGGCGAGTCCGGGCACGCCTTCGACGAGCAGGTGCCCGCGGGCGAGCAGGGCGACGACCATGCGTTCGAGCAGCGTGTCCTGGCCGACGATCACGCGCTTGACCTGGTAGAGCACCTGCTCGAGGGACGCATCCAGTGTGGGCTGTTCGGTCATGTCTCCTCGCTCATCTGGGTGGGGCGTCGGCCGCGCCGCCGGCGGTGCCAATTGGTACGGCGAAGCCGAGGCCGATGAAATAGCCATCGCGGGACGGGTTTGCGAGCGCGGTGACGATGCCGATCACCTGTCCCGCGTGGTTGAGCAGCGGCCCTCCGGAGTTTCCAGGGTTGACCGCCGTGTCGAACTGGATCAAGCCCTCCAGCCTCCGGCCGTTCTCTCCCTCGGCCGAGCGGTCGAGGCCCGAGATGACGCCGGCGGACAGCGAGCCGGCGTAGCCGAGCGGATGCCCGACCGCGTACGCCTCGTCGCCCACCTGGCCGCCACCCCCGAGCACCGCGGGAACGACCACCTCTGGCCCGCGGTCCGGCTGGAGGACGGCGATGTCGTTCGCCGGATCCGTAGCCGCGATCCACGCGATCGACCTCGTTCCGTCGACGAACGAAACACGGACCCTCGCTGCACCGTCGACGACGTGCAGGGCGGTGAGGATCCTGCCGGCGCGGTTGACGATCACGCCGGCACCAAGACGCGCATCTTCCGAGGAAGGCCGGTTCGCCTCGATCTGGACGAGGGACGGCAAGATCTGCTGGTACAACGCCGCCGAGGCAGGCGGCTTGGACTCGAGTTCCTCGATCGCCTTCCCGACGACGCCCGAGGCGATCGTCCCGACCGCAGCCTCGTCGAGCGGTGACGGAGACGTATCGCGGGTCGCGACGTAGATCCCACCGCTCACGACGAGCGCCGCACCTGCGATGAGCGCGAGTCGAAGCCGCGGGCCGATCCTGCCGCTGCGAGCGGGCGACTCGTCGGACGCAACGACCGTCGCCCCGGGGGTCGGCTCGTTCCCGCCCACCCCGCCGATGCTACTTGATCGCGCAAACGTGTTTGGTCGGCCGCCCGTGCTCAACGACGGCTAAAGCGTCGTGTGGGCGCGCTAAGCAAGACTCACCGACTTCCCGAGTTCTTTGGGCTCGGTCTTGGCCGCCGCGTCCGCCTCGCCGCAGCCCCTCTGGCATGTGCCGAACGGAGCTTCGAATCCTCCCGCCCACCTGTGACCGGCTCAGCCGAACCGGGGCTACACTCCGTCCCGCGCCCTCTTAGCTCAGTTGGTAGAGCACCTCCATGGTAAGGAGGGGGTCGACGGTTCGAGTCCGTCAGAGGGCTCTATAAAAGGCCGTTCAGCGGGCTTTTCTATTCTGATCGACCTTCCAGAGTGTCCTTCGTGCGGTGGGGATGGATCCCGTTATGGATCCTTCAGACGAAAAACTCCCTCCGAAGTCGACCAACTCACCGCAGCAGCTGCCTCAGCCTCGTCCGCACCCTCCCCCACGGCCATCACGGCGCCACCTACCCCGACGTCCCTTGGGAACAGCCTTCCACGCAGTCGCCGACTACTACGCCCAAAACTGAAGAGCCGGGGCAGGCAGCCCCGGACGAGAAGCCCCGCGCGCACCGCACGCTCAAGGAACAGCGTGCGAACATACTCTCGACCGGGACGCCGTGGATAGTCGCTGCGTGAGTCGTTTCGGGCCGGCGGGAGGTACACACCGCCGCGGTAGGGTCGGAGCGTGATCCGCGCGCACCTCGCGGCAGAGCTCCTCGTCGAGGGCGAGCGCTGGCCCGTGTTCGTCTGGACGATCGACCACCCGGCCGGGCTCGTGCTCGTCGACACGGGGATGATCGACTCGAGGCCCGAGATCGGGGATTTGAGCCCGACGCCGCACCCGGAGAACATCCCCCGCGACGTCGCCTGCGTCATCAACACCCACCTGCATTTCGACCACTGCGGCGGCAACCGACTCTTCCCGGGCGTGCCGATCCACGTCCAGGCGCGCGAGCTCGCCGACGCGCGTTCGCTCGACGACTACACGATCCGTGAATGGGTCGACTTCGATGGCGCGACGTACGTCGAGCACGAGGGCGAGGTGGAGCTGCTACCGGGAATCCGCCTGCTGCCGGCGCCCGGGCACACGGACGGGCATCAGGTGGTCGTCGTCGAGACCGACGCCGGCACAAACGTTCTCGGAGGCGACGTCGGCACCTCGTTCCGCGAGCTCGGCAGCGGCACGACCGAGGGACAGCGTCGCGTGCTCGCGCTCGAAGCCGTTACGTGGCTCTCCCACGCGCCGGAGACGCAGATCCCGGAACATCGCTAGCGACTACGATCGGCACGGACGCCCAACGCCACGGGCCGATGGAGCCTTTAGGAGCCCAGCGGTGGCAAACGCTCGAGCCCTCGACGCGGCCGTCCGTCTTCTCTGCCGAGCGTGCGGGTCACTGCTGCATCCTTGGATCGTGCGTAGGGTCGGCGTACATGGGCAGGCAACCGTGATCGATGGCTTCGAGCCGCAGTTCGTAGTGCCAAGGTTCGTTGCTGTAGATCTGGCACAGCCCGTACTTGGCGCCGTGCTCGGACAGCCACGCCGTGGCATCGAAGTGCTCGATGTCGACCGCGTCCCCCGACACGTGAGCAGACGTCTCCGCGGTGGCCACCCACCGGGCGGCTTCCTCTTCGGATCCGTACTCCGAGACCGCCTCACGGAGAAGCTGAGTCTGGTACTCCGGGGAACGCCAGCCGCTATCGACGAAGAACTCGACGCCGTCGTCCGCGGCATCAGTTGCAGCTTGGCGCAGGGCGCGGAGAAGAGCTGGATCAAGGTTGGCTACACCCGGAATCTCGTCATCGAAGACCGTCGTGCCGTCGGGGACGGCACCGTCAGCCTCGCCGAGCGCACCCCGGTGCTCACTGCGAAGACCACGGTGCTCACTGCGAAGACCACGCTGCTGACTGCGAAGGACGTCGATGGGTGATGCGGCCGTCGAGGACGAGGACGCCAGCAATTGGGAGCCGAGGGCTGGGGCGGTCGCCGCGATGACAACTAGCAGGCCGGCGACATGGATCCAGCGAATCCGAATCCGACGGGTCGTTGGTCGTGCGCGTTTGCTGTAGGTCATGCCTCCAGTGAAGGCAGCGCCGTGTTGCCAGCACGTATCTGGTTTTCGATATGCCGGCGATACACGCCGGCTCTAGCATCTGGAGCGTGCGTGTGTTGCTCGTTGAGGACGAGCCCTATATGGCAGAGGCCATCCGCGATG
>Ga0126304_10000172_pt1 | contig 22181 bp, 22 predicted proteins | sample Plot25_FD_92538 | JGI IMG/M metagenome (GOLD analysis project Ga0126304, IMG submission 92538) | Serpentine soil microbial communities from UC McLaughlin Reserve, CA, USA - Plot25 | ecosystem: Environmental > Terrestrial > Soil > Grasslands | place: USA: UC McLaughlin Reserve, Lake County... | reverse complement strand
CCAGGTCCTTGCTAACTGTTGGCTGCGTTACCTTTAGCACTGTTGCTATTTCGGATTTTGTAAGGTCCTGGCTTTCACAGTTCTCATAGGCATAGGTCCAAGATCCATACCCTCTATTGGAGACTAGTCTAACATGTTTACCTTCTAAGAACTTTTTGAAAGTCCCAACAAGAGCATTTTTCTCAAGCCAGACTTCGACATAGGAGGTGACGCTTTGCGAGGGCAATCTTTTTCTTTCACGGATTTCATATATGATATTATGAGAGAACCTACGTACACCCTTAGCACTGAGGACTTTCTGTCCTATCTAGAAAATGATGCTCGGCTTAGAGTAGATGACTTTATCAGAGCAGCTATAGAGGTAGCGCAGGAAGTCCATGCCGGTGTAAATCGTGAGGATGGCCTCTCTTCATTTTTAGAGACTCATACATGGCCTGTGGCTGCTGAAGTAGTCAGACATTACAGGTCAGTTAACCGCAATATTACAAGCGTGGAAGTTGCATCAGCCATATTACATGATATACTGGAAGATAATGAGAGAATACTTGATCTCTACAAAACAAAATCTTATGGTTTTGAGGCATACCTAAACTATAGGTTTGGAAACAGAATATGCAGTATAGCAACAGAACTCAAAATTCCACCTTTAGACAACTATCCTGGAGATACCTTGAATGAAAGACAGTTAGCAAGATTTCGCCAGTATTCCAATATGCTAGTTACCTCAGAATATGATATTAAGACGATAAAGCTTGCTGACAGGATCAATAACATGGTCTTCATAAAAGACAGGGCCAAACTAAACAGAATTAATATTTATGAAAAAATTAAGAGATATCTCAGGGAGGCTGAAGACTTTTATCTCTGCTATACTATCTTAGAACCTGCGATGCCAGATTACTATGAGCAAATGCGCTCAGCCTATGAGCAAATGCGCTCAGCGTATTATGAACAGACACTAACTATGCCGCAGTCATAATCCACCCTACTGCAAAACATACTACATGAGATAACTCCTCCTTTCTGGCCTTCTCCTTCTTTTCTGATTGGATTACACGCTGTCCCGCTAGGGCAAGTTATTAATAGAGTTTGTTTAATGTTGCTTACTAATGCTCATATGTTGCAATTATACAGATTATCTTGAACTCGTCAGCAAGCATATTCATAGTGACTGCCAGATAATGGCTAGGCGGTTTCAACTTTGAGGTCTATATTTGCAAAAAGACTGATAAGAATTATGCGCAAATCATTTAAGTCTAAAGCTCCGAGAGCTAGAGGTTAAATATGATCTCTCTTGGAGTTGCAGTAATTGTAAAGATGGAACCTGACTTTTCTGAAGGAAATGTAAGTTATAACTCCGATGGGACACTTAATAGGGCTGAGACAAAAAATATTTTAGGACCGCATAGTGCAATCGCATCCAAAGCAGCTTGTTACGCAAAGGTCAATTATGGTGCCGAGATTTCCATAGCAACAATGGGGCCTCCTATGGCAGATTATGCTCTGCAACAGGCGCAATTAATTTCAAATGCAGACAATCTTTACCTTTATAGTGATAGGATATTTGCCGGTGCTGATACCTTAGCTACTGCGGAAGTCTTGCGGTCTGGAATAAAAGTAATGCAAGACCAAGGCAAGAAGGTTGACATAGTCTTTTCTGGGCACCGGGCTTCTGACGGAGAAACAGGACAGACTGGTCCTCAGACGGCTTGGAAGCTAGGTTATACTTTTCTGGGCAACGTCGTATCATACAATGTTGATACAGAGAGCAGCAAGCTAAGGGCGAAGAGGTTCATATCTTTGCAGGGATTTTATGATGTAATCGAAGAAGTCGAAGCTTCACTGCCCGTTTTTATAAGTGTAGACCCGTCATATAAGGCAGATTATAATACAGTAACACAAAGGTTGGCTATTATGAAAAACAGGAAAGAAGCTTCTAAAAAATCGCAGGAATTCAAGAAACATTTGCAGGTCCTGAACGCACAACAACTTGGAGTTGATGTCAAATTCGTTGGCCTTCCAGGCTCACCGACTATTGTCTACAAAGTAGAAAAGATTCCGAAAGCAAAACCCACCAGGAAAGCATCAGTAGTAAATGGCTCCGATCCAAATCAAATTAGAGAGGTAGTGATGAAAATGAACCAGGTCCTAAGTGGGATGGTAATCAAATGAGCCTAACCGACGCATCAAGACCAAATAAGTCTATGGGTCAAAATACGAATGTTGACCTTAATTCCCTAGACGCAGGTGAGAGCAAGTATCGCCACATTTACGTCGTAACTGAACACGAGGGAGGCAAACCACTACCGGTCAGCTTGGAGATGCTTGGAGAAGCTAGGCGATTGATGGACAATTTCAACAATAGATATACGTCAAATGAAAAAGTCGTAGCAATAGTTTTAGGAAGCAACGTTAAGCCGCTGTGTGAAGAATTATTGTTTTTTGGGGCAGATGCTGTAGTCTACGCAGACAGTCCAGAACTCAAGAACTCAAGAAATCTAATTGATACAAAGGTCATTTCTTCCATTGCAAAGGATAAAGGTTTGATAAAAGAAATCAGTCCAGAGTACTTTGATCATTTTCAAAGACCTAGATACATGTTCTTTGCTGCGGATAACATTGGAAGGCAGCTCTCTTCTACCGTTATGGCTGACCTAGAGTCTGGTTTGGCATCGGATATTAACAAGCTAGTGATAGAGGATCTCGAAATAAGGCACGAACATAAAACCAAGGGCAAGCCAATTGTATATGAAAAAACCTTAGAGATGTATAGGCCAGACTTTTCAGGATTTCTGTGGACCACCATCTTGTGCCTAGACAATAGAAATCCCACTATACAGAGAGACTATCATCCCCAGGCTTGCAGTATAATCCCCGGAGTATTTAGCCCTATAGATAGGGACACAAAGAGAAAGGGGGTCATAGTTAATTATGTGCCAGAGATACCAGAAGAGGACCTGGCAAGAGTAAAGGTTCTGAGCCGACGGGTAATTAAGAGTGCAGTTGACTTTGACAAGTACAGATGTATAGTGAGCTTTGGTCGTGGCATTAAGGGTTCGCCAGAAGAAAATATGAAGCTCGTTGAAAGATTGGCCCATACATTGGATGCTGAAATAGGCGTATCGCTGCCGATTTCGAAAAAACCTTATACTGTAACTGAAAGTTTGAGCTCCAAATATTTTGTTCCTGAGAGAGTAATTGGAACTAGCGGCAGGAAAGTAAACCCCTTACTTTATGTCGCAATTGGAATTAGTGGAGCGGTCCAACATGTGGCAGGGATGAAAGATTCTGAGTTTGTTATTTCTATAAATATGGACGAGAACGCTCAGATCAAAGATGAATCAGACGTTTTCATTAAGGGCAGCATTGAAGAAGTTATTCCAATGCTTATTGAAGAGATAAGAGAGCAGCGGGCAAAAATGGTAATGAAGGTTAAGGAGTAAAACGCTTGGAGAAATTCGATGTAGCCGTGGTTGGAGGAGGATCCGCCGGATTAGCGGCTCTTCAACAACTGTCAAATCTGGGTAAACAAGGGGTTCTAATTGAAGCAGGCAAGACTGTGGGATGCAAGAATATCTCAGGTGGAATACTATATTCGAAGAAACCCAAAAATGGTAAGGTTTACAATGTTGAAGATGTATACGGCGAACAGTTCTTTCATTATGCACCAGTTGAAAGATTGATCACAAAATACATCTTGCATACCACCTCTAAGGATAAGGTGCATTCAATTGATCTGACCGCGGCACACAAATATGAAGCAAATTTTGGCTATTCTGTTCTATTGAATCCCTTAAATTCTTGGTTTGCACAGATAGCCAACGAATCTGCAGAGAAGCAGGGTGGAGGTATAGTACCTGGTGTTCATGTCAGAAATATTATATGGCAAGGTGAAAGAACAATCATCGAAACAGATGAGCTAAAGGAATTCGAAGTGAAGGCAATCATCGCCGCAGATGGGGTAAACTCAGAAGTCGCTGATATGACCGGAGCGAGACAAAAATTTTCGCCTGAGGAACTTTACCAGGGAGTAAAAGTGATAATAAAGCTCCCAGAAGATATAATCAATGAGAGATTTGAAATTACATCAGAGGAAGGCACAGCACATCTTTTTGCAGGTGATGTAACTCTAAATCATATAGGAGGTGGCTTCCTCTATACAAACAGGGAAACGCTTTCCATAGGCGCAGTATACCATTATGACTCGCTTATGACTAGGTCCACAGAACCATATGAGCTTGTGAATGCTCTTTTGATGAATCCTCTTGTAAAGGAATTCATGAAGGACGAAGTCCCAGTAACAGAAGAAATAGGTAAAACCCTATCCAAAGAGGAACAACTTAAAACACGCTTTGCTGTAAGTAAATTACTAAAGTCATGGGATGAGCTCAGAAGTGAGTACTATTCTGTTCAAGGTCGCAAAAGGCTTATTGAAAATGGTAAATACAAAAGTGAACAAGAAATAAAAGATAGACTTGATACAATTTACCACGACCTAACAGTCAAATATGGAACCAAATTTGTGACTGATTATGTAGAATTAGAATATAGTGCCAAACTAGTTCCTGATGGAAAGCGCTGTAGGATGAAAAGGCCCTTTTTTAAGAACATTTTATTCATTGGAGATGCAGCCGGCAGGGGTATATTCATTGGCCCTAGGATAGAAGGACTGAATGTTGGAATAGATGATGCCGCTAGAGCCGCTAATACTGTCGCTCGCTCAATTGAAAGGAACAATTTTTCTTCGGATTATATGGGGGAATTTTATGCAAAATCTGTAGAAGAGAGCCCATATACTAAGGACATGAAAGAGATTGACAAAGACTACCTCAAGATTTTTCTTGATGCCGCCAAGGAAGTTCCAAAAGACATTATAGGCTCCAGATATGGAACAATAATAAGATTGATGTCAAGTGGCACCCTGCGAGGTCTAGCGGTCGGGTTTGCCAATATACTTGGGTATGACCGACTCTTGCCGCTAGTTGAGTCGGAGGAAACTTATGTACAGGTTCCCATAGAATTGGCAGAACGACTTGGCAAACGGATATCATCAACTTATACCCCCAAGTTATTGACAATCTCACAGCGTATTGCAAACTTGAAATATGATGATGATAGTATTTCGCATATTAGAGTGCTTAATCCGCGGTCCGAATTCATGAAAAAAATGGTTGTGTTGTGTCCTACAAAATGCTACAATTTAGAATACGAGGAAGTAATGCTTCAACACGAGGGATGTATTGAGTGCGGTACATGTGCAAAAGAAACCCAGTGGAAACATCCACGTGGAGATAAAGGTGTCGCCTTCCGGTATGGATAGTGCTTGAAAACTTCTTAACTTTTCCACTTTATTGAGCATCCAACCGAAGGGTCGAAATCCTTTTCTAAATCTTGGCCCCTCAAAACTTTTTTAACGTTTTCTTCCATGGTCTGAACTTTCGGGGTCATGTCCGGTTCCATTGCATCGTTTATCTTTCCGTGAAATACTAATTTACGCTCCGAATTAAACAGAAACGGATCTGGCGTACATACAGCACCATATGACCGTGCAGTGATCTGAGTGTCATCAAAAAGGTACGGAAAGTTCAAACCGTATTCTTTACCAAACCTCTTCATATTTTCAAAACCTTCATCCTGATAACTTGGGTCGTTGCTGTTGATCGCAATTACCTGAAGGTCGGGTTTGGCAAATTTGGACTGGAGAGCAACCAAGTCATGCACTCTTGCCTTAACATATGGACAATGGTTACAAATAAAGACAACGAGTAGCAGCTTACTGGATGAGAAACTCGCTAGACTATGTACAGTCTCATCTGTCCCCTTCAGGAAAAAATCAGGTGCTATATGACCCTTTTGGAGTACCTGAGTTGACTCAGTTTTAACCATAAATAATCAATAAATCATCTCATATAAAAAACTGTGTTGCGATCGTGTCATAGACCTGGTAGTTGTTGCAATTTTGAGATTATAGTAAGTGCGTTTTTTTTCTTCATGCTTTCTCTTATCTTTCACCTAAATTCAACAATCGCCATTTCAAGATATTCAGACTGATTGATTCTTTACTCTCAACAAGAACTATAAATGGAATCCATTTACGTTAGCAATAGGGAAGTTCTGGTATGTCGGAATCTATTGACGAAACTTTGATGCAACCTGGACGAAAGATTATTGTCGCTGATTCTGAAATCGATTTGACAGCAAATAATACAGGAGACATTTTTATTTTATTTATAGAAGAGTCGAGAGGCTCTGCAGGGGGAAGAGCTGGTGGTTCAGGATTCAGAAAGATCAGTAAAATTACGAGATTTATGTGTGCCAATGGTAGATGTGTTAAGTCTTTTGAGACTGAAAACGCGGAATCAATTGAGCTCTTCGATATCCCATACAGTGCTGTAGCAATGGATATCAGGTTGTCACAGGGACAGCAAATAGTCATTCAGGGGATAGTTGACCCCGATTTGGTAAGATCATATATTAGCTATTTGAAAAACACAAAATAAGATATGTCTCTTAGATTTTAAGTCAGTTATGTCAGCGTCGGATAAAAAAGAGCAAGAAGCAATAGACACAATCGCATCAGCCATAGAAGATATGATTTACATGGGAATTTTGACGCTTGTAAAGCATGAAAATGAGGATATCGAAAAGGCAGTTTTCACCGTCAATTTCTCAGGTATTGTGTCGAATTTGATGGAAGACAGGGCTGTTTCTTTCGATGCATCACCCGAAGTCATTACAACTTTAATGTATCATTCTCTTCTAATTTTTATGAACGAGAATCTTAGGATTCCCAAGCCACTTGCTATCGCTTTAGGTAACGACTTAGAAAAATATGGAAACGAAATGAAATGTGGCGCTCTTATTTTCAACTACGCAGCTATTCTGCAGAAGTTATTTTTTGAGAGCAAAAAAGAATTTCTACGTTAATATCAATGCAGTTGCGTTTCCCAAAATATAAAAGTTATAAAGGCTGTTAGGCATAGAAACCGTGAATATCATTTATGGATCGTGTTGAGACAAGTCAGTTTCCTTATGGTGCCCTAGATTACTACCAGGTTCATTATATAGTAGAGGCAAAAAATTATGATTATGATCCTGCTATGTTTCTTGCCAAATGTTATCCTATTACTAAGGGTCATTTCTCAAACAAGAGGATAGTGGACATAAAATGGGAAGGAGAGCAACTTGCAAATATTCTTAAAGCAGATACTGAATTAGAGGGAATCATAAAGCAGATTCTGTACGAGGAAGGTGAAATTAGAATCGACCCTCTAGAGGATCACATAAGAATATATGGTAAATGGAGAAATGAAGACCAACTCAAGTTCAGCCCCAAAATGTTCGAAGCAGCCGATAGAATAGCAGGGCATATAAAGAAACTGCTAAATGCCAAGTAATTCAGGCAGGCCCCTGTACTGCTAAATTGTCCTTAACAGGGGTGTTAATAGGCTTACTTTGGGGTTGAAAATATGTTAGACCCAAGTGGATCGTGTAATTTTCAAAAGGATTATTTGAATTCAAATGTCTATAGAAGTAGTAATCGTAGAACCTAGACTCTACGTCAACGTTGGTCATATAGCAAGAATTATGAAAAATTTCGGTGTTGCCAAGTTATTCCTAGTCGATCCGAGTTATGACATCAAGGAGGCTAGAAGATTTGCTATGCATGGACGTGACATTTTAGAGTCTGCAACTATAACTAGTCTTAAGGAATTACGCCAGAGTTCTAAGTTACTAGTAGGAACAACTGCATTGAAGGGTTCAACGCGGCTAAACATTTTGAGGAACACAGTTAGCCTAATCCAGTTAGCAGACCTAATTAATGCTCTTCCAAAGAAGGAAAATGTATGCATTGTTCTTGGTAGAGAAGCTTCTGGCCTTAAGAATCGTGAACTGGAAATGTGCGACCTTGCTGTGACAATCGAAACCGGTACTCAATATCGAACAATAAATATTTCCCACGCCTTAGCAATAATATTGTACGAGGTAACCAAACAAGGCCTGCAGAATTTAACAAACACAATTACCGACAAAACGCCAATAACAGCATCTAGATCAGAGACTAACCTGTTGACCATGTACATATCAAATGCAGCCGACCGAGCTGGATATGATAAACACAAGAAGCATATGCTCGATTCAGCTGTCAAGAGACTTGTAGCAAAATCGAACCCAAGTTCAAAAGAGGTAATGTTAATAGTCTCGCTATTTCGCAAGTGCATATTACAAATGGAACGCCACTAGAATCCTTTAGTTTTGCAGGACAAGTAATTGAGCACGCATCAGTTTACCTTTTTTCATCACATATTCTCACTCAAGGGCCTTGGGATCTTGTTTATCCGTGGAAACAATGTTATACTAATGATATAGTGTACTAGAATTTTGCATTCAAAGAATGAAATAAACACATATAATGACATGTAGCGAAGTAGCGAATATTATCATGATAAAACAGGGGACTAAAGTGAGAGGATCAACTTCGTCTTCATATGATGACTCTGAACTCCCAGCTGTAGAAAAGAATAATTCCCAGATAGCACAAAAGATTTACAGCGGAGACTACAGGATTGCAGTATATGGCTTAGGTCATGTTGGCTCGGCTATGGCTTCTGTCTGGTTAAGGGCAGGGGCATACGTTATAGGGATAGATAGGTCGCCTACAGTTTTAAACCACGCCAGAATGGGCAGAACTCATCTTCCTGAACCTGGAGTAAATGAGGCATACAGAGACGGAATCGCCTCGGGAAGATTCTCAATATATGAGAATCTTGAATGCGCATCTCGTGATTCATATTTGAAGATGATTTGTGTCCCAGTATTATCTAGAAATGGATCAGCAGATCTCTCGACTCTTAAGGAAGTAGCCTCGGAAGTGGGTAAGGGACTTAAGAGAGGAGACGTTGTTGCAATTAATCCATCAGTTCCTCCGGGAACAACAGAGAATGTTATTTGCAAGGTGCTTGAACTTAATAGCTCCGGGTTACGTGTCGAAAGAGATTTCTTCTTAGTATATAATCCAGAGAGAATCTACGAAGGGCGAGCTATAGAAGATATAGAAAGAAGATATCCAGCAGTAATCGCAGGTGCTGGCCCCAAGAGCACACGGGTAGGAAAAGAAATGTACTCAATGATATTCAAGAAGGGGGTAAGGACAATGAGCAGTATAAGAGCAGCCGAAGCAGAAAAGCTATTTGAGGGCGTGTATAGAGATGTCAATATAGCACTTTCTAATGAGCTTTCAAAATTGTGTGAAAGACTCGGAATAGATTATTGGGAGGTTCGAGAAGCTGCCAACTCTCAGCCCTTCTGCAACCTCCATAAACCTGGTGTGGGAGTAGGCGGTGCCTGCATTCCAGTTTATCCTCAGTTCGTACTGGACACAGCAAAGTACCTAAATGTTAAATGCAATATCACAGAGCAGAGTCGATTAACGAATAATTCTATGCCAGCACACTGTGTTCAAGAAGCGGCTAAACTTTTGAACGAATTAGGCAAAAAATTAGTAGTTGATTCAGTTGTCACTTTATTGGGCTTATCATTCAGAGGAGGTGTATCGGATACACGTCTTTCTCCCACCTATGACGTAATACATGAGTTCTTGAATCTAAAGGTAAAGGAGGTTCGGATTCATGATCCCTTGGTAGTTCAAGATCCAAAATTATCTGACTATCCTATTAGTATTGTTCTTACTCCCGACATAACCAAAGCATTGCAGAATACAGATTTGGTTTTCATCGTAGCTGATCATCCGGAGTATTCTTTATTGGATCAGAAAACGTTCAATGGAGTCCCAGTGTACGACGGCAGAGGGATCTTGCGTAAGTCCAAGATCTTTGATTCAAAGCTTAAGACGATTGGGGTGGGGAATCTGGACACTGACTAAAGCACAACCAGCATCATGCCGAAAATCTTTTTTTCAACGTATTGTATTGGCGACGATGCAATTAAACTAGGCTAGGGCAGGTAACTACCAAACACACTGACACTTGGACACACTTAACAAAATGTGTTAGATTTTCTTTTGTCTCTCTCTTCCGCCGTTTTTTTAATATAACCGGTGCACGGAGAAAAAGGAGTGCTACGTACAGTTATTTGGAAAGAAGGAGTCGTTTCCCTTATAGACCAAACAAAACTACCTACTAAGTTGATTTACATAAAATGCAGAAAATATGAGGATATTGTAAAAGCAATAAGGAATATGGTCGTAAGAGGGGCACCGGCCATCGGTATAAGCGCTGCCTTTGGGTTGGCCCTGGCTGCAGTGAATAGTAAGGCTAAGACTGCTAATTGTCTAATGAATGAGCTAAACAAAGCATACTGGGAATTGCGTTCCACCAGGCCAACAGCGATAAACCTTTTTTGGGGATTGGACAGGGTAATGGACAAAGCTAGGACAGGAAATAATCCGCATGAAATAAAGAACAAAACTGTTTGTGAAGCTAAGAAAATAGCACAAGAAGACATTCAAACCAATATGACCATGGGAATTAATGGTGCAAAATTATTGTGCGATGGAGATGTTGTGATGACACATTGTAATGCGGGTGCCTTAGCGACTTCAGCATACGGTACTGCGCTGGGAGTCATACGTGCTGCAAAAGATGCCGGCAAAATGGTAAAAGTTATTGCAACAGAAACCCGTCCAGTCATGCAGGGCTCGCGGCTCACGACATATGAACTTCGCCATGACAACATAGATGTAACACTGATACCGGATACAGCAGTCGGGCATCTAATGTCTAAAGGAGGGATTAAATGTGTTATAGTAGGGGCTGACAGGATACTTAGGTCAGGTCATGTTTTTAACAAGATCGGAACATATCAGATAGCGCTAATGGCCAAGATTCATAATGTGCCATTTTATGTAGCAGCTCCGCTATCTACTTTTGACTTTCAGAGCAATCTCGAGGACGTTCCTATCGAGGAACGTCGAGCAGATGAGGTCTTAAAGATAGGAAAGAAAAGAATTGCGGCTAAAGGGGTGCGCGCTTTCAATCCAGCATTTGATGTGACTCCACCGGAATTGGTTACTGGCATAGTAACAGAGAGGGGTGTCCTAACTCCTCCTTTTGATTTTCATTCGGAACTGTTAACTAACGAGAAATCATTTCCTTGCTGATTTTTATTGTGTATTTTTGCTGGTTAAAAAAGATTCTGCAGTCTTAATCAACAAAATCAATTTTGCAAATCTTTGGTATCTCCAATGGAGTTTTCTTTTTCTATTGGATTCATAAATGCTGTCATAAATATTCAGGGCTGAGATAAAGTATTTATCGTCTAAAGGCTAATGAAAATAAGGTCAGATGTCTTCACAAGTTGTAACAAAGGAGGAGGTATATTCTGCTCTCAAAAAGTGTATGGACCCTGAGATCCCTGTTAATGTAGTTGACTTAGGGCTCGTTTATGATGTAAAGATAAAACCACAAAATGATGTCAATATTAAGATGACCATGACAACAAGAGGATGTCCTCTTCATGATACCCTTGTTAGTGACGTCAAAAGATACGTGGGCAAAATAAATGGTGTCCGAGGTATAGATGTCGAAATTGTTTGGGATCCCCCCTGGAACTTAGAAAAGATGGACCCCGTTGTTAGAGAGAAGATGGGATTTGGAAAGCCGAAACTCCGGTTCCAAGTCGATTATGAGAGATATAGACCACAAACGAGAGGTCAGTTCCTAAGACAAGAAGATGGATCCCTAGTGCTTACAAATGAAAAGCAACAGAGATTCATGGTAAATCAGGCCATAGTTGACTTTTGGAACAGCTGCGATGGAAGCAGAACAATCGACGAGCTCGCTGACCATTTTTCATCGAAGCTCGGAATGCCTAGGCAACAGGTAGAACAAGAGGTAGTACAGCTTATTCAACAATTGCTAGAGGCTGATCTTCTCAAACCTTAGAAAGCCATTTTCTTATTCCTATTGGCTAAGAATGAAATGCAATGTTGTAAGACACGAGTCATCAGTATTTAATGTCTCCCATTTCCCCTTTTTGTTCCTCAGAGTCGCAAAAGATCATTGTAGAGTTAGGGATGGGTAACGGTCGCCTTTTAAAGAAGCTTCTTGAAGTTAATAGAGATACCAGTCAGAGTACCATTAATGAGAAAACGCCAATGTATATAGGCATAGAGGTCAACAGTTCAGATTATAACAAAGCAAAATCATTACTACAGGGCTTTACTAATGTGACATTGATAAATGGATCTTTTGAACAACTAATTAATGATTTCTCTGATCACTCAATAGATGAGATAATTTCAGTTCTACCAGGTCCGGACTTCATAGACGTCGAAAAGCAAGATCAATGGCGGAAATTTTATAGGGTGATTAACCGTAAAATGTCGACACACGGCAGGTTCCGTCTTGTGACTGAACTAATTGACGATCTCTTGCAGCCGGTTTCTGAAAAGATATACAATATCTGGATATATTGGATCATTAATACCTTTGAAGATGTAGGGTTTTCTCTCATGCGAATAGTTGAAGGATCACCGGCCGAATATGAAAGCGAATGCCTAGAAAGGTTTAAGGGCGATCCGGAAAGAATTCGTCTTGCGACATTTGATTTTATAAAAAGAGGCTGATTATCGAGTTTTATTTTTGCGAAAAACTACATCTTGCCTGTGGAACATAACACGATCGCCGTTCATTTGTGCTTAAATGCAACATGGTCTTGCAGACAGTTTCTCGTACACAACGTAGCTGAGCATTTTGAGTCTGAACAGGGAATTGTATCTTGGTGACTAACAAGATTGTTGCAGTATGTACACAATGACTCTAGCTCTGGATAACTGTAATTTGTATAAGGAGTGCCACAATTTCGCTTCTCTTGAAACCACAGAACCTCTACTTGAAACTTTTCTGCATACGTGGCTGCAGTGTCGTATGCTTCGTAAAAACCAGGAGCATAAAACTGTCGTATAAATGTAGTTTTTTCAAAAGACTTTGTACCGGAACCACATGTGAACGCGACCAGCCACTTCTCAGACGGGAAAATTTCACTCTCTCTGAAGGCTATCTCATTGCCGGCTTTTTTCTTTCTTAAAGCTCGATTATGGTAGTTCACTATGTTATGACTTGTCTAGTTATGGTGGTATATAGATTCTTCTCATGTATCTATGCGTGGACTAGTGGAATGGCCTTATCTCAGGTTGTATGGACAGCTTTTGAACAAGACGTATCGGTTGCAGCAATGCAGATTAGATACCAATATTGAATAAGTATATAATGCAACGCAAAGTAAGGAATACTATAGATGCTTATGAGTAGAAGAGAGGCGATAAAAAACAAAAAGAAGATAACAAAGAAAGGAATTTTGCTGACCGCGCTAATTGTGGCAGGCATCGTGGGGGCAAGCTTTATCGTTTATTTAATTCCCCAATAATCCATTGCTAATGTAGCTTTGTAACGCTTCGGGTTTCTCTGGCGAAGAAAAGTTCAGTATAGCCTCAGCATATTGTACTTTATAATTGAGCTGAGCACTACAAATCTCAATCAAGAATAATCGTCGAACATACTATTGATATAATTCATCAACTCATTCCTTAATTCAATAACTTTTGATCTCTTATTCCCATCTAGGTTAGTTACCAATAAAGTATCAAGACCCTCCACTAGATATTGGATGTTAGATAGTGTAAGAAGACTTGATGTAGCAGTAGGTTTATCTTGTTCTCTTTTGGCTTTATTCTGATTGCTGCCCAAGGATACACAATGTAAGGTTTATAATGTTAAAGCTTGTGGTTGTTGCTTATACTTGTTATACGAGTTTTTGACCAAAGATCTTTAAATGGTTATACAGTATATTAAGGGTCTAAATTAGCTACTAGAGTATGTTAAACAGTTTCTACTTATTCTATTATAAAGTAAATGCCAAACTAAAAGGAATAAAATCAAAGCGAATTTAAGGGCACCCCTGTCTTCTGTCGCAACTGTAGTCATTCTATAGACTATCATAACCCAGAAATGGAGAATTTGGTATGTTCTTTCCAAAGATGTCTGTGCAAGAATTATCTAGATCACGACGACTTTTATTATTATTGGGGGAACAGAAAAGACTCAAGTTTGGCCCAAGATTATACCAAACGTTAAAAGGCCCTCTTTCTTCTCTACGACAAAAATTGTATTAGTTCTTCATTTCATATTTTAAGACAACTATACCACCGATTGCATAGTTTTGTTGATGTCTTATATACCGTTGAAGATTATATTACAATTACTTTCATGCATTTTATGTTTGGAAAGTAGGTCGTATTAGTTGGTTCTTGTGATGACAAACATGATTTATGTATGGGCTTCGTGAAGGTGACTGATGCAACAGGCTCAACACTAACTTGGTTTTGTAATTGCGTTTGGCATTCTTGTACTTGTAACAAGATTTCTGAAGGCCGGCGACAGGAAACTAAGAATGCAGATGCGTTATTGATTGGTGTAGGTCAAGGCCTGTCTATATTTTCCATCATCTCGAGGAGCGGCACCGCCTTGTCTACAGGTATGTTCAGGAGACTGAACAAAGACAGTTTGGTGAATATTCATTTGTGTTGTCTATTCCTGTTATATTAGGAGCCTCCATTTTTTGACCTAGCAGCGGTCAATAAAGAAGCTTTAGCCCAGATGTATGCAAATACCTGCTGCATCCTATGTCACAGGAATCTTGTTGTCTGACTCGTAGGATTTGCATCTATAAAATTCTAATTCGGGTTATTAACAATGAGTCATTCCACCTCTTTTCTTTTTACTCCTTCACAATTGGTCTTGTAACTCTACTTAGGTTATAGTTCATTAGATTTAGACATACCAAAATGCGTCTTTGGGGCAAAATTTTTTTATTTTGACTTGTGCTGATACTTCTCATATGCAACCTTAATGTATTTAATGACTTTTATTGCATCGTATTCTTTTAGGCTTAGTCGATGATGATTTATATACGAGGAAAATGAATCCAGCTCCCTTGATAGTTCGGGAAATTTTGTTCTGGTTTGTTCAATAACGTTGGAATAGTTCCTATATGGAAAATAAATTGTTTTTGCGGTTTTCGCTATTATACACTTGGTGCACTCGGTAATAATGTTTTTCTTGTATGCAATAAAAAGATTAAATCTTATATCGATCATTGCTTCGGATTGGATGCTTCCTCCATCACCTGGATGGAATGTTACTGCAACTTCGTCATCTGCATTGGTTACTCCATTCTTAAATAATTCAAAAACCTTACCTATTCCTACCATACCAAACTTTTCTAGCTCCACTGCTCTCAGGGCCCCTATGCTGGCACCTCCAACCACATGAAAATTCTTGTTGGATAACAATTGGAAGACTTCTATTGGGGTAGGAGGATAGTCCTGAAGGAACAAACCATCAATGAGTCCAACAAAATTTATTGCATTTGGTTGATCTTTTAGGTTGATAAAGGCTGAGGCTGACAATATTAATAGATCTCCTTTTTTTGCAGGTCCTCTGTAGTCTGCGTCTAATATCTTGCGTGCTTTTTGCTGACTTAAACTTGGTCCGATGAAAATAATGGGCTTGATCACAACTCTTCCTCACCCTGATAATTCTTTGAAATATTTTCTTGCTCGCCAGCCTATTATACTCTTGGTAATCTTAAATGTCTCAAGGCCGGGAACTATCGCTCTGACAACAGGTATACCAAGACTGGGGTTTGTTAAATCCACAATTGCTGCAGTTTTGATACCTACATCCTTTAAATTCTGAAGGACTAATTTTATATCGTCTAGAATATCTTCATTATTAAAACTTGTGATTTTGTTGTAGCCGATCTTTTCATCGGAGGATATGAATTGCCATGCCCTCTTGTCATCAGTGTTATTTTCGCCGTAGCGGATTTTTCTTAAATCATCTCTTGCGCCCTGGATATTTGCGGCTCGGGTTTGCGATACTTCTGTAATCGCCCTTAACAGAGCGATCCTTGCATCAGGATGCGTCCCATGTCCCTCTGCGAGATATCCGTAATCATGACTAATCCATTCTATGGAGCTCGCCGCAAATGTAGGGATTCCGATGTCTGAGGTAATATCTTTAATCAGTAGTGGCAGATCTGAATCATGGAACTTACTGGTTAACTTTTGAACGCCTTCCAACTGGACTCCTAACAATTCGACGTCTCTATATATTGTGTAATCATCCATGAATGTATTCGCGGGAATAGACGACAAAACATAGCCTCTTTGTCTTAATTTGTTTTCTATTGTTTTCAATATGTGAAATGGGATGGCTCGAGCACGTATTTCTGATATACTCGCTGCATCTCTTTCAATTACTTCGCATAAAGCATGACAGACGGCTTCTTCTAAAACATTTCCGGATGCAAGACCATTTGTGTGATGGAATGCAAAGGGATTTACAGCTGGAGCGAAAGGAGAATACCTAAAGAGAACTAGAGGCGCAGGGATTAGTATGTCTTTATCAGCCAAAAGGTCAAAACCCTGAAGAAAATCCATTACCATATTTTCTTGGTATTGAAAGTTGAGCGGCTCTATGATATCATCAGGGTGAATCAAATCATATGATTTGGTTAATTCCTGTACTGTCCCTCGAATATAGACCCTATCATGATTACTGCTTGGCAAGGAGCAATAGCGTTCTATTGACTCCATTAATGCACTTGCTTTTGCATGTTGATGAGTCATTCCTTTTCCACTATAGACCCAAATGTAGTCTTCAGTACCAGGCAGGACAGCGGAATAATTTGGTATACCTAATCTATCCATGCCTGTTATATCTGCCAGCCGGGTGACGCCGATACGCTGACATACTTGCAATGCTTTTTCTAGTGTCGTTTCCGGAGGCACTGTCCGGGACGTTCCATCCTTAGACCATTTTTTCTGACTCTTAAGTTCTAGTCCACTCAACGTTGGCGTATTTACAGAAAGTAGTAGTTCATATCAACATTACTAGACTTGCTTCATTAGGAATATATACTAGCTTTTTGTTTGTGTGGATATTTGGACTCAAGACAAAGAGATGCTGAGATTATTAGCGAGATCTTACTTAAGGCAGCAAGTGAGCCTAAGTTCAGAAATTCATTAATTAAAGAGCCAAGCAGAGTCTTGCAAGAATATGAGATTTCAGAAGAGGCTAAGGCAATAATTAAGACCAGCATAATAGATTTGACTCAATAGAATATCCACAGTTATAACGTATATAGTCATCTGCCAACGGTCATTCTGTAACAGGTCAAGCGGCTCCCTTTGCTTCTTATCCTAGTAAGTGATAGTGCTAGGTACAACAAATATCAGTCAAACCTTACCAGCTTTTCGTAACAAAACCTTGTTCGTCTTTGAATTTAGTTCGCAAGTTGAAATATAGTGGTGCTTACCCCACCAGACTCTGATCTGAGCATGCACTTCCTGTTCTCCGACATTAAAATGAGACGCATTGACTGTAAGCTCTTTCTCGATATCGAATAACAATGACTGTGCCTCTTCAACAGTTGAGGGATAAAATGTAGTATCGTCTTTTATTATTAGAATCCAAATTCGATATGGAACTTTCGGATTTCTCGTCCAGAAAAGTGAGGCCTTGCGCAAACTGGAATTGTGAACTAATTTCTTGGATCCGGATTTTAAATCAATATCTATTTTGATTCTAAAAAGGTTATCATGCAGGTCATATGCTCTTTCCCAGTTTTTCTGATCAAATACCTGCCTGATCTTTCCGCCTATTCTAAAGGTAATTCGAAAAGTTACCTGTTCATTTGACTTTAAATCTGTTCGAGAACTACTTAGCTTGACATTTTCAATCTTGTTGCTGATATCTGCCAACTAAATTGCAATATGGTATCATTTATATCCTCAATAAGTAGTTGTTGTCAATATAATGCAAGCGGAAGTGCTTAGCACTAAGGACAATGAGCTTGAACTCTCCCTTCAAGATGAAGACATTTCGGTAATGTATATTATTCAGCATGAACTACTAAAAGAAAAGAGCGTAGAATTTGCAGGAGTGGTATTGAAACATCCTCTCACCCGCGAATACTTTATTCGAATAGTAACTAAAAAAAAGGATCCATTTGAAATTATTCAGGAGGCGAGCACTAGAGCGTCAGAAATAATGAGGGAAATATCTGGTCTGATAAAGCCAGCATTAAAAAAGTAAACGGATGAATTTTTTATGAAGTTTTGTCCTAAGTGTGAAACTCGCATGAAGTCAAAAATCGAGGAAAATATTTTTACCTGTCCTAGGTGTGGTTTTTCTGCTACGAAGGATAATGGAAACAAGGAGGCTGGCTTCGTAACGAGCTCAAGTTTGTTGTACGCAGATAAGAACGTGGGTAGTTCTCTTAAGGTCATGGATTCTGAGAAAGGTCCTGACACGCTCCCTACAACTGCGATAGACTGTCCAAAGTGTGGAAATAATAATGCCTTTTGGTGGATGTTGCAGACAAGGTCTGCCGACGAAGCCACAACGCAGTTTTATCGATGCACAAAGTGCAGGCACACTTGGCGTAACTATTCCTGAGATTCGATATTTACATGTTCGCTCTAGCTGAGCTTTTGGACCATCTAAAGCTTTTTTCATTAAGTGGTTATGTTAGGTATGTCTTTGTTCGCTGCCTGGATGATACTGCTGATAGACGTTAACCTAGACATTTTCTCCGAAGTGATTGCGACCATACCTAGCAATGTATCGCAATGTTTAAAGTCTCATAATGTTAGCGTATCCTGGATCGACGTTGGTATTTGTTGCTAGAACAAAGTCACCTGAAGAATGGAAAGCTGTCACATCTGCTATATCTACTCTAGTAGATGAGGCAACATTCGAGGCGACCGTTGAGGGCATATCTTTTAGAGGAATGGACCCATCTCATGTTGCGCTCATAGATATTCAATGGCCAAATTCAACATTCGATGTTTATGAGTGTGATTCGTCGATAAAATTTGGTGTCAGGGTTGATGAATTTTCCAAGTTGATTAAAAGAGGGGACAAGAAAGACCAGGTGGAAATAAGTGTTACTGATGACAGCAAGTTGGTTATAAAACTATCTAATGGATATAAGAGGGAGTACAGGATGAGGCTCATAGAAAGTTCTTCATCTTCCACTCCTCTACCAAAGTTAAATTTTAATTCTAAGATAGTATTGACAGGTAGTGCTTTTGACAAGATCCTTTCCGACATTCAAGTTGTTTCTGAATACATATCCCTTCAGACCGACTCTAACAAAGTGAATTTCTCAGGAAAAGGCGATTCTGGCGAAGCTGAAATAGTCTTAGCGTCTGGCAATGAGGGTCTTGAAGACCTGAATATTAAAGAATCAAGCACCGCTACTTACAGTTTGGACTACTTGTCCAAAATAACCAAGGCGATAGGGACAGTAGGATCATCTATCGCAGCAGAATATTCAAGCAAAATGCCTCTCCGCCTTGAGTTTAGGGTGGCTAACATCGGAAGGATACATTTTTACTTGGCACCTAGAGTCCAGGATTAGATGACCTTATTTTATAATATATCTCAATAAACGAGACGAGGAGTGGTTAATATGCGAGTCGTAATGAAGTTTGGCGGAACAGGAGTTGATTCTTGTCAAAACTTGATTAATCTATCTGATCTCGTAACCAAATACAAAAAAGGTGATGGATACCAAATCGTTGTTGTAGTCTCAGCCGTTCGAGGAGTAACAGATTCCATCTTGAATTTGAGTAGTTCAATAAATAAACATGAAAATGTCTCTGTCCAGGACTTTTTGGAAAAATTACGCTGTGTTCATCTTAAGATAACTGAGGGCTGCATTCATGACAAAGAACTGCAAGGGATGGCAGCAAAGAGAATTTCCAATATACTTAGTGAGCTTAAAGATATCCTTGGTGGAATTGCAATACTCAGGGAAGTTACCCCTAAATCTCTCGACTACTTGTTATCGTTTGGTGAAAGGCTGTCCGCATCCATGGTCTCTTTCGCGTTACAGGACAAGGGAGAAGTGACGGAATGCTTAACGGGTAAAGAAGCAGGCATCATGACTGACTCAAACTTTGGGTCCGCTAAACCACTAATGGATACGACAAAGCTAAGAGTGCGCCGTCGGATTGAACCGCTCTTGGAACAGAATAAAATTCCAGTAATTACCGGTTTCATTGGCTTTGACCAGAATGACAATGTTACAACATTGGGGCGAGGCGGTTCTGATTATACGGCTACTATTGTGTCGGCGAGCATCAATGCTGACGAGACGTGGCTTTGGACAGACGTAGACGGGCTTATGACTGCTGATCCCAGGATTGCCAGTGACGCGCAGGTGCTGAAAGAAGTTTCCTTTAGCGAAGCTATGGAAATGGCTTTGTTTGGTGCAAAATATATGCACCCTCGTACTCTTGAACCTGTGATAGAAACTGGAATTCCCATAAGAATACGGAATATGATGAATCCTGAAAACCGCGGTACATTGATTTTGCAAAACCCCAGTGACAGCTCTAAGAGGACCGTAAAATCAGTAAGCGCTATTAGACAGACTGGTTTGATAGATGTCGGGGGCACTGCTATGGCCGGTGCACCGGGGACAGCTGCCAAAATCTTTGATGTATTAGCAAAGAAAGGCATTAATATTATTATGATTTCGCAGAGTCCTTCTGAGTCTAGCATATCGATGGTACTTAGAAAAGATGACATTGAAAATGCGGTAAGTGTTCTTGAGCTCAGCCTATTGGGTAGAGTCATAAAAAAAGTTGAGGTTAATAGCAATGTATCTGTAATTGCTGTAGTAGGCTCTGGGATGCGCGGGATTCGAGGTGTAGCAGCCAGGATTTTCAGTGCTGTAGCACGAGAGAATGTGAACGTTATAATGATTGCACAAGGATCATCTCAACTAAATCTCGCTTTTGTAGTCAGTGATAATGACTGTGAGACAACAATAAGGGCCCTACATAGGGAATTTGAACTTGGAAAATAGCTAAAGTTTCGGTAATGGCTAAAGTTTAAGCATAACCTATTATCTTCTCTCACAAATAGCTATCGTAAACCGGCTTTATTAAGAAACCCCGTCCGGTATTGTACATTACTATAGCTGATCGTCCTGACAGTCCATGATATCGTATACGTGTGCAAAGGTCTTCAGCTTGCATCTCTCTTTTTAGCACAAATCCATCACTTTTGTCTTTAAGAACGTTGGAGTAAGTGATTCAGCTAGAAATAAAGAAGGAAAAAGATAAATTGCATCCTCTCACGCTTTGAGTTTTAGATGGGAAGAGAAAAGGGCAAATTATACGTGGTCGGGATAGGCCCGGGGCATCACGACCATATGACCTTCAGGGCCAAGCAAGCAATACAAGAAAGCGGAGTAGTCATCGGATATGATACCTATGTTTCTTTGATTGAAGATATTATCAATGGTAAAGAGGTATATAGATATCCCATGACCCAAGAGGTAGACAGGGCAAATCAGGCTATAGAGCTCGCAGAGAATGGAAAGATTGTATCGTTGGTATCTTCTGGGGACCCAGGTATATATGGTATGATAGGCCTAATCTATGAGATCCTAGCGGAAAAAGATTGGGACCATCAAGCGGGCATTACTGTTGAATGTATTCCTGGAGTCTCGTCTCTTAACTCTTGTGCTGCTCTAATAGGTTCACCTTTAATGACCGATTTTGCAGTTGTTAGCATGAGTGACCTTCTTGTGCCGTGGGAGATAATAGTGAAGCGGGTCGAGGCCGCGGCATTAGGTGACTATGTCACTGTTATTTATAATCCTGCAAGCAAGAAACGTGTGCACCAACTAAGGGATGCTCGTGATATTTTCCTCAAATACCAAAAACCCGACACACCAGTCGCAATAATAAAAGGAGCTTATAGAGAAAGTCAGTCTATTCTTATTACGACCCTTGACAAGATGCTGGAGTATCCTGACATGCTAGGGATGATCACCACAGTAATAGTGGGAAATTCTTCTACATTTAACTTTAAAGGAATGATGATAAACCCACGAGGATACCGTTCGAAGTACCGACTCATAAAGAAGACATCCTCCGTACTGTAGAGAGTCTTTCTTAATCGTGATTCTATTTATAGGAACGGTATTTGATTGCGCTACTCACGCCTCACAAGATAAATTGATGACTAAGACTAAGCTATATTCGAAATACGGCTGAATCTATATCCTCACTCTTGGAATCGCCAATCTTACAAGAAAAAAGCGTACCGGTAAACGTTAACTGTACGATTTGCATT
>Ga0126304_10000170_pt1 | contig 22242 bp, 24 predicted proteins | sample Plot25_FD_92538 | JGI IMG/M metagenome (GOLD analysis project Ga0126304, IMG submission 92538) | Serpentine soil microbial communities from UC McLaughlin Reserve, CA, USA - Plot25 | ecosystem: Environmental > Terrestrial > Soil > Grasslands | place: USA: UC McLaughlin Reserve, Lake County... | reverse complement strand
TTCTATGACTTGGACTTGGTCGCGGATATCCTCGGTCACGTCGCTCCGGTAAACGAAGGTGGCGTCGGCCTCCCCCAGAGTCACCCTGTTGGCCGAGGCCCGCACGTTAGCCTCCCGCGAGACGATGTTACCCATAACCTGCTGCTCGAAGTTACTCCCGTACTCGGAGTTCGCATTTGAAAGGATGTGCTTGGCATACTCGGCGATCGGTACCCCGTCTTGAGCCAGCACGATCTTCGCCCCGGGCTTCGCGACATCCTGAAGCCCTTGGATTCCGGTCGGGTTGTCTTTAGGGACGATCACTACCGGCCAGTTCCGAGCGAAGGTCTGCGGTTCATTCATGAGATCATCCTGCACAGCAATATCCATCTTATCCTCATCTGCTGAGGCGAAGACATCAGCCGGTGCACCCTGCTGGATCTGGGTGAGAAGCTCAGAACTGCCACCGAAGCTCGTACTCACCTTCGTGCCCGGATTTTGCTCCTCGAACGTGCTCTCGAGCTCCCCAAAGACGTCAGTAAGCGAGGACGCGGCGAGCACGGTCAGGGTGCCCCTACTCACTTGCTCTTCGCTAGTGACTAGAGAAGTTCCTCCACTAGATTCTGAGGCACCAGCGCACCCCATGAGGCCAAGGGTCAGTCCGATCAGAAGAAGCAAGAACATCAGTGACGTGACAAAGATGCTTCCCCTAGTGGACCTCATCTTTGCAGTTCTCACTTCAGCTATAAAGTTCTTTTATACGTACCCCACCATAGTTCTATTTACGGACCGCACAATAAGGCGGTTCGAATGTAGAAGCCCTAAAGAACTCATGTTGGTAGGGTTAGCGCAGGCAACGGGAGTGCCGTGCCGAAGATGTAATAATAGTCAATCACATCATTGAAGTTAGGACGTTGATGCCTAATTTTCGATCAAACCGAAAACCACTAGACCTTCTCGATCGTCCGCGATGCCAGTGTAAAGAGGAATGCGCTGATTGCGAGAAGCGGAATAAGACTGCCAGTATCGGGTATCTGCCCAAGTAGCAGCGCCTCCCGTAAACCGTTCGCCACTATCGAGAGAGGATTCCATCGCGAAAGCGCTTCCAGCCACGTGGGCATCTGATGCGAAGGGACAAGCGCGGTGCTTGTGAAGAGGAGCGGCATGTTCACAACGTGGACGAAGACCGGCATGCTCTCCTGCGCCTTTGTCTTGAGTCCGACCCAGCAAGAGAGGCTCGCATAGGCGAGAGCGAAGAGGGTGAGCCCTACGAGCGCGAGGAGGAGGGCTAGGGGATCGATCCGGAGCCGTGCACCAAGCGCGAGCCCGAGAAGTGCCACCACGAACGCCTGCAGTAGAAGCCGTGTCACCTCCGCAAAGATCTTGCCACCGAGGATCCACAAAGGATGCCTCGAGGAGTGAACCATCCGCTGGAGGAATCCGGTCTGCAGATCACGCACGATTACAATCCCCGACTGCGATGCGCCGAAGAGGACCGTCATGGCGCAAATGCCGGGGAGGAGGAAGTCCAGATAGGACAGTTCTGCATAGGCCGGGCCTAGAGGGAAGCGGTGGAAGAGGAAGCCAAAGATCAACATCCAGAGCAGAGGCTGCACGAAGGAGAAGGTGAGAGGAATCGGCCGGCGGATCGTCTTCAGCCAGCTTCGCAGCGCTGTCTCCCGCACGATGTGAAGAGCCGTCATTATCCATCCCTCCCTTTCCCACCTCGACCACGCTCCCCGGGCTCCGCGAGCCCTTTCCCCGCAAGGCGGAAATAGACGCCAGCCAGATCGGGCTCCGCACGTTCCACGCGGAGATAGGAGACTCCATGTGAGGCGAGGAGATCGAGCGCCGGCTCGCTCCCTTCGGGATTGTGTGAACGAAAGAGTGTGATCGTCTCTCCGTGAATTGCAACCTCCGGCTCTTCCGGCAGCTTTCGAAGTTCGGATACCAACCCCTCTGCATTCTCCTCGGGCCAGCATTCGAGCGTGATCGCCGTCGATGCTCGTCCCTGCGCGGCGATGAGGGCGCTCGGCGTGTCGTCCGCCAGGAGATGTCCCCGGTCGAGAATGATCACTCGATCGCAGTAGGTTGCGACCTCCGCCAGATCGTGCGTGGCGACGAGGAGCGAGCGCCCGGCGTCGCGCCACGCAACGAGGCGGCTCCAGAGTGCGCGGCGTGCGGCGGGATCAAGGTTGGTGGTTGGTTCATCGAGAAGTAAAAGTCGTGGTTCGTGCATCGCTTCGAGCGCGAGGTGGAGGCGCTGCCGCTCGCCTCCGGAGTAGGTCGCCACCGGCCGATGGCAGAAAGAGTCTATGCCGTACTCGTCGGTAAGCCACGCTAAGCGCGCGTCGCGATCGCGATGTGGCAGAGAGCGAAGCGCATAGAAGAGGCGGAGCGTCTCACGGCCGGTCATTTCAGGATCAAGTGCAGTCTCCTGCCCCGCGTAGCCGACCTGCGCGCGAAGGCTCGTACGGTCGCGACAGGGATCGAGCCCCAGAACTCGCACATCATCCGCGTCGGCGGCGGTAATCCCGTAGAGGATCTTAAGGAGCGTGCTCTTGCCGGAGCCATTGGAGCCGACGAGGCCGACGAGTTCTCCAGATGGAATAGAGACGTTGATTCCCTCGAGCGCCCGTACCTCTACCCCGAAGGCTTTGACAAGCCCCTCAACGTGGACGGCCAGCGCAACTATGGATGGTTTGGCCTCAGTCGGCGTAGACGATGGTACCGACATGTTCCCCCCTGACCGCCGCGTCGGTCCGTTCGGGCTCGCGGCCATTGACGATCTGGAACTGACGGACGAGCCTCGCGTTGATGAGAAGATCGGGGAGGACTTCGTCGAAGGGGAGGCTCTTGATCGCGCGTTGCTTTAGCTCGCGCGCGCCGATCGCGTCGATGAAGCTCGCGTTCGGGTTCCGCTTCGGGTCCTCTGTATAGAGACCATCCACATCCTTAACCAGCGTCACCGTCTTGGTGCCAAAACACTCACCGAGGATGAAGCAGCCGGCATCAGTGCGATGCGGCGGAATACGCCCCACGTCGGGAGGATGCTCCCAGAGCGAGTAGGGGGGGACGCCGTTAAAGATTACGCCGGGGGCGGAGTGGATAAAGAGAGGGAGGAGATTCCCGAAGAGTTCCGGCGGGACCGCCACCACGCCGTACGGGGCGAGTAGTGTTCCGAGAATGTGGGCATTGCCAAGAGCGTCGGCCAGTGAAAGCTGCGCGAGCACGCCGGTGGGGAGGCCGAGGTCGAGGCCGATCGAAAAGACGTGGCGGCTCCTGACGCCGCCGCCGACGCCGAGAATTAGCTTTTCGCTTCCGAGGAGCTTGCCGAGGACGTCGACCACCGGATAGGTGGCTCCCTTCCCCGCGTCGATTATCGAGCGACCGCCGATCTTGACGACGTGGACGTTCGGTAGCATCCGCACTACGGGGGATTCAGTTGAGGCCACCACCTTTTTGTCGAGAAGGCTCTCACGCATCAACATCGAATCAACATGATGGCGCCGGTCCTTTAGATCTGCCATAGTCAATTTTACTCCTGGAGGTTTCGTAGCTGCTAATCAATCCGCAGTGATGATGGTCCCGATCTCCTCCCCTTCGAGCGCCTGCGTAAGGTTCCCTTTGACGAGACCGTTGATGACCTGGATGGAGCGGCGGTTCTCCGCATTCTCCATCAGATCCAGCACGGCGCGCTCTACCACAACGTCGGGAAGATCCATCTCCTTCAACTCGTTTAGCGTGACGCGTGGGATGAGCTTCGCGTTCCGGTCCTTCTTCGGGTCGGCAGTGTAGAGCCCATCTTCATCCTTAATATAGATCATCGAGCGCGTGCGGAAGACCTCGCTGACAAGGTAGACACCGGTATCGGTGCGGTGCGGCGGAATGCGCCCCACCTCCGGGTTCTTCTGCCAGAAGGTGTAGGGGGGCATTCCAAAGAAGATCACCGCGCCCCGCTCTTCGAGGTAGAGTGGAAGCTGTGGGAACTGCACCGGCTCGATAAAGGGGATGCCATGCTTCGCCAGGAGGTAGTGGAGCATGCGCGCATTCTGCATGCTGACTAGGGTGCCGAGTACGCCTAGCACGCCGGTGGGCATGCCAAGGTTAATCCCGACGCTGTACGCATGCCGGGCCCGGGTGCCGGCGCCGGTGCCGATGATCATCTTGTGGCGGCCAAGGTTTTCGCCGATCTCCTCAATGAGAGGGAAGACCGCAGCGCGGCCGCGATCGATAAAGCTCTGGCCGCCAACCTTGATCACGTCGGCGCCGGGGAGGATCTGGATGAGAGCGTTGTCACCTGTGCGGCCTAGAAGCTCCGGGTCGGTCAGGTTCCCCGTGATGAGAGATTGCCCCAGTTCGCTCAGTAGTTCATTCTGCATAGGTACATCGGAGATGGTACCCGCTTCTCCTGGAGGCAGGTGCCTATACCCTTCGCTGTACTCTCCCTGGTCTGCGGCCATCACAAAAGATCCCTTCCGCCTATAACTAGTCATAGTACAATACGTACCGCATAGTAAGTCGGTTCGAAGGTCGAGTCCCTGAAGAAACAAAATCCGGTAGATGAAAAGGGATGCGCTCGCCCTGATAAGCTTAAGCTCTCTGGGAATGTTCTGTGGTTCGCTTAACGTCAGATGCACTTGGCAGGGAAAGGTCCGAGAAAGAAGCGGAATTCGGTAAAGGTAACAGCCAAACTGAAACTAAGGCCTTATAGTAGAAACGAGGTCAAACGTTCTTCCAAGATACGCTGCGCCCCAGACTCTTTTAGAAGCCATTCGCCACTACTCCGGTCTGGACGTGGCTACCAAGTACGTCGCAAAGCTCCGCTGATTGGACGATCCTGTTTGCTCCGCCTGCGGGGTGCTGGACGAAAACCACTAATATCTGAAGAGCCACCGCCTCTGAAAGTGCCGGGCCTGCAAGAAGCAGTTCTCGGTCAAGGTCAGAACCATCTTTGAGGACAATCCTATCGGGTTGGATAAGTGGCTCGCTGCCGTGTGGATGCTCGGCACCTGCAAGAATGAGGTTATGCGGAAAGATGACTTGATAAGAGAGAGCGCGTTCCTTAGCGCTGTGAACAACCTCGATATCCCATAAGGAGGAGGTTTAGCAGATTCGGCCTCTGTGTAAGGTTCTCGACGGGAACGGGGGTAAGTGATGCCCCTGAATAAGCAATCTGCGTGCCCAGAGCTGGCGTTGCGGATCGACCCATGACCGTCAGTTTAATGAGAACATCAAGGCCGATAGCGGCACTATTCATGCCTCTGAGCTTCCGAGAAATCGGTTTGTGAGACTGTCTGAAAAGTAGCTCTGGTTGCGTCTGTAGCTCATATTTGAGGGTACACCGCAGCAAATATGGGCCTTCTTGGCTCGTATCGTGGCCCATTAGCCCTTCACAGCTGGGCGGCATCGATCTCGGCCTGGTTCACCCACTTCTTGCGCAGCGTCTCGGTGGAGACGTCCAGATCGCGGGCTATTTTCGGAACGGGATACTTCTCGTCGGAGGACTGGACCAGCCGTACGGCTTCCTGCTTGACCTCAGGCGGATACAGTCTGCTTGACTTGCTCATCTTCGACCCCTTTGACGAAACCCGAGCGCTTAACTTTGATCGATTCGCGAAGGCGGGTCAAATCCAAACCCAATGCTCCGCTATCAGCTCCTTCTTGCCAATCCTACGCAGAACATCAATAACCCTTGTGATCCTGTTCAGCACTTCGGCTTCTTGTGTCTTACCTCAGTACCCTAGGTGATTCTGGTACCGAGAGCACCTAGGGTGAATCGAGACGGGGGACCAGCGAGAGCCTGCCGTAGGGGTGCGTAACCAGGGTAGCGCCGATCGGTGGGCAGAGGTAAGATCTTCTCATTACGGGCCCGGATGAGGATGAGGGAAATCCTCCCAAGAAACACTGGAGGCACAATCAGTGGATTTTAAGACAGCCGACCTCTGCGATGAATTCGAGTCACTAGTGCATGTGGCGGAACCGCTATTTCAAAATTATGGTGAAATTGCGTCTTTCTGGGGAGAGATGGTGACCATTAGGGCGTTCGAGGACAGCGCGCTGGTCCGCGAGGCATTGGAGACGGACGGGCAGCAGCGAGTGTTGGTGGTGGATGGCGGAGCGTCGACCCGATACGCACTGCTAGGAGACCAAATGGCCACACTAGCTTACGAGAATGCCTGGGCGGGGATAGTCATAAACGGGTGCATCCGCGACTCCACAGAGGTAGCCCATATCGCTGTCGGGGTGAAAGCCCTGGCCACCGTCCCGAAGAGAAGCGGGAAGGAAGGCACCGGAGAACGCGACGTACCGGTGGATTTTGCGGGGATCACGTTCTCTCCAGGAGGATACCTCTTTGCTGATGAGGACGGGATCATAGTCGCGGACCGCGCCCTATCTAAATAATGCACGGACAACGAATGCCCATATCTTCAGACTTTGGAAGAACTAGAGGGGATAATCTATTCTTGTCTTGGTGGAGCTTCTTCGCAAAGAGGACGCAGGAGTTGTTAAGTGTGTCCTTTGGAGCATAATTGGGTGGCCCTGTTACCACAACCCTTCCGTCTGTAGTAACAATGCCACTAAGGAGCAGAAGGGGGAGGGGGCTAGAAGCTCAAGAGGTCCTCGCAACCACTCCGACAGACACAGCGCCAAGGGCCCATCGAGTCTGGCAAGCAGATACCTGCCGGTGGCCACCACGGAGGTGTGCTGAATGTTTGAGCCTACTCACCTCTACGACTTGGATCTCTTCTCCTTCAAGGAACATACGATACTCGCACCGAAGCTACCTGTTACCTCAACGCCGACCCAATCTGTTGGTCCCAACTTTCCCACCCAGCTCGCGAGCCTCGCGCAACCTACTCTCGGTCGTCGGGTGCTGATGCCCCGAGGTGGCTGCCGAGCGATGCCACGGGGTGAGAGTACAGGTGTTGTCGTTGGTGTGGACAACATTTAGCTTGACATTTTGGCCTCTTGATGGCGGATAGTGGCGTTGGCTACTCCTGATCCGAGGGCATATTCGCTCTTTGCGCTCACCGATCGCGACGGGGCGGACGATACTATAATGAGGCCCTCTTAAGGCAGGCTTCTATGAGGGCATGCCTGCTCGAGCAGACCGCGGCGCGCCCATGAGGCCCTCCCTGATCGGTCAACAGGCGCCGACAAAGCGGTGGTGGAGCCTCCGCTATTCGTTCAACCCGATGGGCAGGAGTGTCGCGATTCCCATTCTTGCAACCGTTATTGGTTCAATTGCTCAGATCCTCTGAATTCGCTAATCATAAGGCTAATACCGGCCGGATCTGTTTACGGCCCCGGATGAGGCACGCAAATCACTGTCCTTTGCGTGCTGAGGACCCCGGATAGATGCACAGCAGATAGCTAGAAGGATATTATTGCCTAGGTGGATGACTCGAACTTAGCCGTATGTTCCCTTTTTCGTCTGAGCGCCCCAGGGGGGAAGGGCTTCTCTCCGCCGAGCTTGCGGGCTCCTAGTGTAGCCTCAGCAGCCTCTTCCATGACCATTATCAACCGGGCCGTCTGCAGTGGGTCTTCGTGGAAGGCGAGCAACCCATGGTTCGCGAGCAGCACCGCTGGAGCGGTTGGATAATGCTCGAGCTGGCTTACGATGTTCGCGACCGATTCTTCTGACCCTCGAGGCGCCCACGGTGCCACCGGAATATAATCTGAGACCCCAAAACGGAGCAGCGCCTCGTAAGCGCAAGGCAGCGGTTCGTGAGCCAGCGCAAAGGCGGTAACGTAAGGCGAGTGCGTGTGTATTATGGAGCCGACCTGGCTGCGGGACTGGTAGACTCCCACGTGCATCGCCACAATCTCAGCCGTCCCCGACTCAATCATACCCTCTAGGACCTCGCCACCAAACGAGACCACGGCGAGATCGTCGGCCGTCAAGCCCGCTATGTTTCCCCTACGCGTCAGCATCATCCGATCTGCATCAAGACGAGCCGATAAATTACCATGCCCGCTATGTTGCATGACCCCGGAGCTAAAGAGCGACTCAGCAGCGCGCACTATGTCGGCTCGTAGTCGGTCTATATCCTGCTCTGAGTAACTCATCGATTCTCCTCTCACAACAGCGCTTCCACAATGTTGACCAAAATATTTGGCTTCAGCAACTACCATGGTAACAATGCTAGTGGGTCATTTACTGGGGCGTAGATACTTGGGCATAAGCGGAATTAACCCGCTAACACGGAGATATTCTCTACGCCGCGCTAGTCTCTCGCATTCTATCCTTCTCAAAGTCTATTGGGAGCCCCTGTAGTCCAGAGCTGAGTGCAGCCTGTAGCGGTTGTAGATCGCGCATGGCAGAAGGAGCATGCAGGAATCCAGTCGGCGCAGCAGAAGCCATCTGTATCAAGCGTATAAGCGTGCACGAAACTCCTACGACTTACCTCGCTACTCCCACCGGGGCTCAAGGGTTTGTCCTCGAATCCCCTTATGGCATGATCTTTATGCATCTCGAGTAAGCCGACGGATGGCATTGAGGATTTCGGGATAAGCCGCACAGCGACAGAGGTTGCCAGAGAGGTAATGTTTGATCTCATCATCGGTCGGGTGTGGGTTGTCGGAAAGGAGCTGCTTCGTCATCAGAACGAATCCTGGCGTGCAGAAGCCGCACTGGAACGCCGCGTTCTCGACGAAGGCCTCCTGGACTGGATCTAACTTCTCTCCGTCGGCCAAACCCTCGATCGTTGTAATTTCGGCCCCGTCCGCAAGGGCCGCGAGATGGAGACAGCCGGGAATCGCCGCGCCGTTCACGAGCACCGTGCAGCAGCCGCAGAGACCCTGCCCGCAGCTCTCGCGTGCGCCGTAGAGGTCGAAACAGCGGCGCAAGACGCTCTCCAGCGTCTCTGACGAGTCTACATCCGCCTCTACCTGGTGACTATTCAGCGTCAGGTTAATGTGCCTAGTCGTATTCATCGTTCCTTTCCTCCCGATCCCTCGGGATCGGAGCGTCTGCCACCGGCGGCTCGAAGGGCGCTGAAGACATTCTCCGGGGTGAGCGGCGAGTCGTAGACCCGCACCCCGACGGCGTCTTCGATGGCGTTGGCGATCGCCGGAGATACCGCGAAGGTTCCGCTCTCTCCCACGCCCTTGGCCCCGAACGGGCCCTCCCGATGGGGCATCTCGATTACGTGGTTGCTAATGTCCGGGGGAACGTCGAAGAAGCCAGGGATCTTGTAGTCGGCGAGGCTTGCATTGATGACTTGTCCGTCGATGTAGAACATCTCCTCGGACATCGTCAAACCGAGCTGCATTATCGCCGCGCCCGAGAGCTGCCGGGCGACTACAGATGGGTTGAGAGCAGTACCCACATCGGCGACATTCACCAGCCTCGTGACGCTGACGCATCCCGTCTCCGTATCGACCTCGACCTCGGCCCCGGTCGCCCCGACCATCCAGAAGGGTGTGATCTGCTCGGACTGCCCCGTGTCGTGGTCCGGTGGCTGGTATTTGCCCCTGAATGAGCCGACACCAACGATGTTGCCTGCCTGCTGACCATAGACTGCCTGGAAAACATCACGGACAGCAATGCTCTCACCGTCCTGCGACACGATAAATCCTCCACGAAGCTCTAGCTCTTCCTTCGGTCCATCGAGGAGGTCTTTCGCCATCTCAAAGAGCTGGTCGCGAGCATTCTCGGCGGCGAGTTTCACGGCGTTTCCCATATGGTAGGTCGAACGTGAGCCGAGGGTCGCCATATCGTAGGGCGTAACGTCCGTGTCCGGGTGGATAACGAGAACGTCTTCGGTTTCGAGGCCCAATACCTCTCCCGCAATCTGGGCCGTGACCGTGTCCGATCCCTGTCCCATGTCTGTCGTGCTGGTGTAAACGCCGCAGCTTCCGTCACTGTAGAGGTTGACTATCGCGACCGAGGTCGTAGGGGTGATCGCAGCCTTGAATCCGATCCCGATCCCACGCCCCCTCCGGATGGTTCCCTCGTCCCGCTCGAATGTCTTGCTCCACTCCATTTGCTTCTCGAGTTCGTCGAGTACCTCCGGGAAGGCCGTATCCTGTATGATGGTCCCCGTCGCGTGAGGGCGCCCATTACGCAAGAGGTTCTTCCGCCGGAAGGCAAATGGGTCCATGCCGAGTTCCCTGGCGATAATGTCGGCCTGACACTCATAGGGCCAGACGAGTTGCGGGATACCGAACCCGCGAAGGGCTCCGGATGTCGGACGGTTCGTATAGACCGCGTAGGAGTCGAGGCTGACGTTTTCGATGTCGTATGGTCCAGCAGCCGTAAACCCGGATTTCTGGGTGACCCTTGGCCCTATGTCGGCGTAGGCCCCGCCGTTCCACCAGGTCTCGACCCGTCTGGCGACTATCGTGCCGTCTTCCTTGACCCCTGTCTTTATGTGGGTCGTAGTGGCGTGTTTGGAAATCAGGTAGAACTGTTCTGCCATAGAAAGCGCGATCTTGACGGGCCTTCTCACAAGGAGCGTGCAGGCGGCCACGAGCGCTTCCAGCTTGATATAGAGCTTTGCCCCGAAACCACCGCCGAGTAAGGCCGTGCGGACGCGCACCTGGTTCTCCGACCAACCGAGGAGGCGTGCGATTTCCATTCGGACAAACGAAGGGCTCTGCGTGGAAGAGTGTATGACGAGACGCCCTGTCCCCGTAAGCTCCGCCGCACTCACCACGGGTTCCATCGGAGTATGCATTCCCTGCTGGGTGCGGAACGTGTGCTCGAAGACGCGGTCTGCCTCCTCGAAACCTTGATCTACGTCGCCGCGTCGCAGCCGATAATCCATTGCGAGGTTCGTCCCGGATCGCCCTGCAAGGTGCTTCAGGTCGACGAACGTCCCTGCCGGACGGATCTCATCGTGGACGACCGGCGCCCCAGGTTTGGCCGCTTCAAGCTCATCGAAGACGGCCTCCAGTTCCTCGATCTCCGCTTCTATTAGGGGAACAGCCTCCTCCGCGATACGCGGATCCTCCGCCAGCACGACGGCTATCGGGTCACCCACGAAACGCACTTTGTCTATGGCCAACACGGGCTGGTCGTGGAAGGCAGGGCCGTAGTAAGGGTCCGGCATGACCCGGAGTATGTCTTTCCCGGTGATCACAGCGTACACGCCCGGCATCGCCTCAGCAGCACTCGTATCGACAGATCGTAGGTATCCATGCGGGACGGGACTGCGGAAGATCTTCCCGTGCAACATTCCTGGTATCTTCAGATTGTGGATGTACTCAGCAGTCCCCGTTACCTTGGCCTTACCCTCAAGCCGGTTGATCGAGCGGCCGATTTGTTCAGTTCGGAGGCCCTCGACGACTCCCTGCAGTTGTTCCTCGACGGATGTCACTGTGTATCTCCTCGCGTAAATGACGAGCGTACCGAGAGGAGGGCGCGACGAGTGTGTACCCGAACCATCTCTCGCTTGTACTCAGAGGAGCCGCGCACGTCCCCGAGTGGCTCGACCTCCGAGGCGACGAGGTCTGCTGCGTCCTCGATCAGCGCGTCGGTTAGGGGCTGATTAATGAGAGCGTCCTCCACCTTAGAGATGAGAAGGGGCCTATCGGTCACCGCACCGACGGCCAGCCGGACGCCAGCAAGGTGGCGGTTCGAATGCGTTGCAGAGACGGCAATCCCAACGGCGGGCCAGTCGTCAGCCGAGAGCGCCGTGAACTTCTCGTAAGTGGCCGCCGAATCTGCGGACGGCACCGGGATGGCAACCCGGGTGATGATCTCATCGGCTGAGAGAGAGGTCTCATAGTACCCCTCGAAAAGTTCGTCAAGCGGCATCCAGTGCGTCCCGTTCAAACCGGCAACCTCGATGCGAGCGTTCAGGGTAAGTAGTACAGGGGGTAGATCCATGTGTGGATCTCCGTGCGCAAGATGCCCACCGATGGTGGCGAGGTTTCGCACCTGCAGGTTCGATAATTTCACGAGGGTACGGCAGATGACCGGGAACAGTTCCTGTACCTCAGCCGACTGTCCGAGCCGTGAGAGCGTGGTCATCGCACCTACGTGGAGTTCGCCGTTGGCCTGCTCTATGCCCGTCAGCCCGTTTACACGCCTGAGGCTTATGAGCCTGTCAGGCTGAAAAAGACCGGACTTGAGCAGCAGCACGAGGGCCGTTCCACCGGAGATCGGTCGTACTATCTCCTCTCCGTTATCCAGGAGCTGCACCGCCTCTTCGATGCTCACTGGTTCAGCGATCTGAAAGGTGTTCAACCTCTCACCTCCACGACCTTCGGGCTTTCTACAACGATCTTGTTTTTCATGAATGTAAGGTTCATCTGTTCGCTTTCAGCGACGTTTTAGCGTCTAGGAATGCGACTTCCGAGCTCTTTGTAGGCTCGTATACGGAGCGAAACAGCTTGTCGTGCAGTGCATTCACAATATGATCTCCCGTGGATTTCCACTACTTCTCTCCTGCGAAATCGAGAATTGCAACAGCTCTGATGGGTCCCGCAGTACCACCACGGATTTTGAGCGGGAACCCCATGTAGTAGAAGCTCTTGTTTACGACGGGCCGGATGTCACCCAAGTTTTCCGTGTTTAGCATCCGGCGCTCGCGGCAGACCGCATGAGCCGGCTTCCATTCATCGCCGGTGTGTGGCTCCACGTCGACACTCGGGCAATCAATGCCTACATTAACGATACCAGCATCCGAGAGATATTCCATCGCTTCTCGATCGAGGCCGGGATGACGCTCGTTATAGGCCGGCTTCGGAAATGTCTCTTGGTAGTGCCCCGTGTAGATGAGAACTGTGTTCTTCCCCTCAAGCGCCAAGTGTGCCACCTCTAGGGCATGTTCGAGATCTCTGCGGCGAATGAAGTCGCCACCGGGGACGTGGGAAACCTCGAGACAGAGGGCTGGACCGTGGAAGAGGTCGATAGGGAGGGCCTCGATCGAGGGAGCGTGCGGGTCCGAATCCATATGGGCGAACGAATCGGTATGTGATCCGCAGTGATCCGAGATCGAAAGGGCATTGACTGCGAATGTCCAGCGTCCGTTCGGCAGCTGTTCCACGTTTTTTAGGCGATGGACAATGGTCGGCTGATGACCTCGGTAAACTGGAAGGCCGGAAAAGATCTCCTGAGAAAGATCGATTACCTGCACTGATTCCTCCTCAGATGAGTGTCAACCATGCTCTTCCCCCCCTCTATCCTCGCTCTTCACCGTTCTCCCTTCGATAATTCTCCCCTCGATAATGTCCTGCTTCTCGGCTTTTGAACGGCATTGACAGTGTAAATGTTGGTAGCGTGGCCTGCAAATTGCATAGAGTTGGTAGCCTGCGGCGAGATGGTCACAGCTCTTCGAGCCAGCGATAGCATGTGTAGATTGAGGTCTTTTCGTAGTGGATTACCAGTCCCGAGAGATCCCGGCCCATTGAGATCACGCCCGGACCAGCAAGTCACGAGGTGCGTTTCGATATCGGGTCTCTGTTGCAGAACCTTCAGAACGCGTATGCCGTAAATCGCCCCCGTCGCTCCAGAAATCCCAATTACTAGCTGCATCGTCATCGCTCGTGTGTCGGTGTGGCTTCTCAGTTCTCCCAACGGCAAGGCCTTCCTCCGGACTTCGAATCCCGCTGCCGCGCTGAACCGCGTTCACATCGCCGTCCGCGCGCCGGGCGAGAGGGCCATCCCCTCGCGCCCCCTGTCTCAGCCACGACCGCACCTGCGCCCAGAACGTCACGAAATCTTCGATGCCTTCTCCCACCGTGGGCTCGAAGTGCAAGCGTAACGCCCAGGGTGGTTCGGACCAGTACCAGCGAAGCGATTCTTGGCGTGAGGGCTTCATAGTTAACCCGCTCACATGTAGAGTAGATCCGAGAGCTGCCACCTACAGCCCCTTGCAGTGAGATTGAACTGCAGACATCGTTTCCATATGAGGGCTTACTCAGTGGACTTGAGGCGAAAGATCGTAGAGGCCGTCCAGCGGGGATTGTCAAAGGCGAAGGCTGCCCGCGCTTTCGGGGTCGGGATCTCTTCGGTCAAACGGTACATGAACATGGCCCAGCAGGGCGAGAGCCTGGTGCCTAAGAAGGCTCCTGGCAAAGAACGCAAGCTCGATCAGGCGGCAGCGAGGTTGCTGAAGGAGGACCTCCATCGGCGTCCCACGGCCACCTACCAGCAGAGGGCGAAGCTGCTCTTCGAGCTGCTCAGGGTGCAGGTTAGCGAAGCGACCCTCTGCCGCGCGATCAAGCGTCTCGGCTATACCCGAAAAAAAGATCGGTGGGAGCGAGTGAACGGGACGAGTGGTTGAGGGCAGCCTGGAGAACCTTGGTTGCCGGGGCAATCGATGCCAGGAGGCTTGTGTTCGTGGACGAGATGGGCACCAACACCTCGCTTTACCCGCGGTACGCCTACTCCCCCAAAGGGAGAAGGGCTCACTCTCAGGTGCCGCGCAACCGTGGGAAGAACACGACGCTTTTAGCGAGCATGACGATCGGCGGAATGGGGCCGTGTGTGGCGGTGGACGGCCCACTACCTCAGCGGTCGTTGAGGCGTACGTGGAGCAGGTCCTCGTGCCAACCTTACGCCCCGGTCAGGTGGTAGTGCTCGATAACCTCACCGCCCATAAGGGCGATCGGGTGCGTGAGCTGGTAGAGAGACGAGGCTGCGAGCTTATGTTCCTGCCACCCTACTCGCCGGACCTCAACCCTATAGAAGAAGCTTTCTCGAAGACCAAGGCGTTGCTGAGAAGGGCCGAGGCTCGGAGCCGCGCGGCACTCGTAGATGCCATCGGTTGGGCACTTTCGGCGATGACCGCCCGAGATGCGCGGGGCTTCTTCGAGCATTGTGGCTACGTCGTAGCCGATCGTCCCTTGTAAGACACGCCGTAAAGTTACTTTGCTGGTAGCACTGTATTAGGGTACCAAGATCGGCTTTCTTCTCATGTTCCCGCCGGTACTACCTTATACAGCATATCACTTTCGACAGGGATTAAGCGGTAGCCGGCCTCTTCGAATCGTTGGCGCTGCTGATAGTATTCGTCGGGGAATAGCGCGTAAAGCGAGCCGTCCCGGGCCGCCATGTTTATGCGAGCGTCCTTCTCCTCCTTGGTTTGGGGCTCTTCATTGCTTTGGGCTTCGAAGTAGCTCAGCAGCTTCAGATCCTTCCGGCGGCTTTCCACCAAGGTTGCGTAGTACAGCGGCCTTCGGAGCTGGATGATAGTGACACCAGGTTCGGTACTGCGGTCCACAACCTCTATGATTCGGCGTCCCTCGTAATCCCCACTCCGGTCCACGGAGCGGTAGGTTTCTCCCACGCCCCACAGTGGCATGGCAAGCACTAGTAGCGAAAGCACGGTTAGAACAGCCGCCCGGACCTTTGGCGAGAACCGTGCCGTCAGGGCCTTCGCCTCTTGTGAAAGGGCACCCAAGCCCACCGCTGCGAAGATGGCGAGGACAAGGTACGTAGGGATGAAGTAGTAATAGACGTCTTCGATGTTGAACTCAAGCGCGTAGAAGAGCCAGCCGAGGTACAAAAAGCTGAGCAGCACGAACGCTGCTCTGTCCCTCGCTAACAGGTATACTGCTCCCGCGATCCCCACCATCAAGATCACCCAATGGAACTGCCAAAAAAGGTCATTCAGGTACATGTACAGCCGCTCAAGCAACTCCTCGGCTCCGAAGACAAACATATTGTTCTTATATTGCGCGCCTGAGACCAGGTCCCAGAAGCGCGCCAAGTTCGAAGGATTCCCCACGTTCAGTGGCGAGTCCATCCGAGCCCTTACCGGCAGTAATACGTAAGGGACGAGCCCGAGAAGGAAAAGACCCCCACCCTTCAGAACCAGCCTCCACTCTAAGAGCTTGCGGGGTTCGACGAGGAGCACGAAGAGAAAGCCAGCCGGCAGTAAGAGGCCGCTGCTCATGTTGTGCGTCATCGAGAGGCCTATAAAGAAGGCGCTAGCGAGGAGGTACTTATCTTCGCGCCGTTCTCTCCAGATGAGTAGCACGAGGACCACGAGCGCCACAAACAGCGCGTTCAAGGTGTAGACCTCGGCGATCACCGCCTGGGACCAGAAAAGCCCGCTTACACCGAAAGCCAGAGCCCCCACCGCCGCGGCCACAACCCTCCTGCTCAACGCAAGTCCGACAAAGAACACCGCGACCACTGCGAGGGCGCCGAATACCGCCGAGGCCAGGTTAACCCGGTAGGCGACGTCCCCGATCGGAAGGTAAGTAAAAAGGTGCGTCAGGATCGTATACGTTGGGTAGCCGGTGGCTTGTGGGATCCCGAGCACGTACGCCGACACCGGTAAGACCGGTGCATCCTTCATATCGGTAGTGAAGTACAAGACGGTTGGGGCTAAGGTCATAAGATACAGCACAAAAACGAAAAGTCCTACCCCTACGCCTGCGAGCACCACGCCGGGCTTCCAGTGGTGTTCTGCCTGCTTAGTAAGAGTCGAAACCATGAGGCCAGCAAGATAGCAAACGAGCCTGAGTAAGTCAGCACGTGCGGCTGATCTTAGGGGTGATTATTCTTCCCGTCTCGCTTTTGTAGTTGCAGTGGCTGTAACAGCGGCTAATCCGACAGGCGCTAGCCATGGTGGCCGAAAGAGCTGTAGCCATCCTGAGTGATCAGAGTAAACATCTCATACACCTATACGCCGTTGTGGTTCAACATCATTGCAAGGCGCTGTATAGCGGGTTGCAGTGATGTTGAGCCAGGTAGCCTTGCTTAGTCGAACGCACGCTTGGCAGTGTCCCCTATCTTCCTCCGGATGTCTGCTTAACAAGAGCATCTCCCTCTGCCGTCCGATGTCAGGGGGTGCGACATTACCGAAAGGGCTGTAAGTTAGAATAGTAGAGTCGAGGGCAACTGGGACATAACCATAGAAGAAACAGGTGCTGCATTGGAAAAGGATGTACGGGCGTAGTCGATAGAGAAATAGATATGTCATCACGCAAGGAGAGAGGTTCTCATGAAGGTTCATGACCTTGGAGGCAAGTCCAATGCCGGTCCGATAGATAAAAGCGAGCACGAAATCGAGGACTGGGAGCTGCTAACCGACGCCATATCATTTGTGCTGAACAAGAAGGGCATAAAGACGACGGACCAGCACCGTCGCGCAATTGAGAGCCTCGGCGAGCGGTACACGGAGCTCAGCTACTACGAACGCTGGGCGGCAGCCACCGAGATGCTGCTCGTTGAGAAGGGGATCCTTACTGAAGAGGAGATAAATGCGAAGGTCGCTATAATGGACCAGGGTTGGGGAAGCGGCTGATGTACGCCGGACATAAAAGAACTCGGCCCGTCATCGAGCCGGGTTCTCCCTTTATTTGAGCCAATTTTCCTTTATTTCAGCCAAACATTTATGCCTATCAGAGCGGGACGCCCCAACAGCCAGTTGACATATGAACCGAACTGCAGGTGTAGACTGGCACCTTTGCTGCGATCCCGGTGCTGCAACCATGCTGCAACCGGAGCCGGACGCATCCGGACAGAGCAGGAAAACTACGGCGCGAGAAAGACTGAAAACCGCTTATATAAGCGAGATTTACCGACAGGGCAGTACTCACCCGGAAAGCCTTGACCTAACTTACAAGGAGGGGGTCGCTGGTTCGACTCCAGCATCACCCACTTAGAAATGCGACTTTTTGCAGGTAAAAATAGAAGAGGTTAAGGGCCGGAGCTCCCTCTCGGCCCGTTTTGACGCCAACCTGGCACCAACCCGGCGTTGCCCTCCGGAGGCTTCAGCGTTCCGTGGGGCGTAAGTTCTCCTAGCTTGGGGGTCGTACACGAGAGTGCAATTGTGGCATGGTGGGCCATGCTACGCTGTGGAGGTGACCGGGAAGGTGCGACGCGACGAAGAAGGCCCCCGTGGTCCCTCGCGTGCTCAGCAAGTGCTGCTCGTATTGGCGATCGTGCTCCTGGCCGCCAACCTGCGCCCGGCGCTCACGTCTGTGTCACCCTTGATCGGTCAGATACGAACGGACACCGGAATATCCAACGGAGTTGCGGGCCTGCTCACAGGGCTGCCGCTCTTGGCGTTCGCCGGGCTGTCACCGATCGCGCCGCGCTTAGCCCGCCGGTTTGGTATGGAGTGGGTGCTGCTGGCGAGCCTGCTCGTTCTCGCTTCGGGTATCCTGCTGCGCTCGGCGGGTGCGGTAGCGGCGCTGTTTTTGGGCACCGCCGTCCTAGGAGCTGCGATCGCGGTAGGCAACGTGCTCTTGCCCAGCCTGGTAAAACGGGAGTTCCCCGAACGTACCGGTCTCATGACGAGCACATATTCCACCGCATTGGCCCTTAGCGCCGCGATCGCAGCTGGCGCAAGCTTTCCAGTTGCTGAGCAAGCTGGCATCGGTTGGCGGGGGTCTTTGGCCTTGTGGGCACTTCTGGCCCTCGTTGCCGCCGTTGCGTGGTTCCCCCAGACCCGGGGCGTTAATCCCGCCAACGCGTCCACCGGAACCTCTCGCGGGGTTACCGGCTTGTGGAGCTCACTACTCGCCTGGCAGGTGACGCTGTTCATGGGGTTGCAGTCGCTGGGGTACTACGTGGTGCTGACTTGGCTCCCTGAGATCCTGCAGGAGCAAGTTGGGGTGAGTGCGGCTCAAGCAGGGTGGATGCTCGGGCTTGCGCAGGTGGTAGTTATTCCCGCAATGTTTCTCACCCCCGTGCTCGCCGACAGAAGGCCTTCTCAGTACGGCGTGGTCGTGATGGCTGTAACTCTGAGTGGTGCCGGTACTTTGGGCCTGCTGGTTGCCGCTAGCACCGCCCCCGCCCTTTGGGTCGTGCTCTTGGGACTCGGTCAGGGGGCCTGCTTCAGTCTGGCGCTCACGTTCTTTGCGCTGCGTGCACCAGACTCCGAGCACGCTGCCGCACTTTCGGGTATGGCTCAGTCCGTCGGATACTTACTAGCTGCGGGTGGGCCGTTTCTCTTCGGCGTCCTTCGCGACGCGACGCACGCGTGGACCGTGCCACTGGCGTTGCTCTTCGCGGTTGCGCTGTGTCTTCTGATCACAGGCCTCGGTTCTGCCCGCGATGCTCATGTAGTCACGCCGGGTACTGCGTCGGCTACGCATGCCCTTGAAGACGAGCGGTAGCAACTGGTAGTGGTGCGGCGAAGCGGGGCATAGCGAGGCTGGGTGAAACAAGGTTTATGAGGGTTGGGGCTTAGGCTTCACCCCTTTTTCTTGCTTCGACTTTTTAGGTTAAGCTGGCATAAGTAACCCCTTGTACTTTTAGTTCAGATTCTGTACTTTTGCTTCAAAGGCGACTCTTGGTGCAAAACCGAGTACACCCTTTTACACCAAAAGTACACCAGTACGGGCGAGTACAGGGAGATTCGCCCAAGTACGCCACCTGAGAAATGGGCTTGTCTACGCAGTATTCTGTACTACCATGGACCTAGGCGAACGGACAGGAGCTCACTTACAAGGAGGGGGTAGCTGGTTCGAATCCAGGATCGCCCACTACAAAAATACGACGTTTTGCAGAAAATGCGGATAAGCCCACGATTCGACGCCGACGCGGCAGCCTGAAGGAGGCAAGCCCTGAACGAGCCTATGAAGGAGACCATCGGGCGGGACGAGCGTCTCCTGGCCCTGATGGTCCGCACGCCTGACGAGCCAGGCACGCTCCACGAGCTGACGCGGGTTATCCTCGATCACCGGGCGAACATCACCTACGTCGACATCGCCGAACGGCGCGAGGATTACTCGACAGTCTACTTCGAGCTCGAGGACGTCGGCGCCCCCGACGAGCTGATCGGCGACCTCAAGACGCTGGATATCGTTCTGGCGCTGGAGCGGGCGCCGTCGTTCACCAAGGTGTACGGCAAGCGTATCATTGTGGTCGGCGGCGGGGCCCAGGTGGGCCAGGTAGTAGTAGGCGCGGTTGCCGAGGCCGACCGCCACAACATCCGCGGGGAGAAGATCTCGATCGACACGATCCCGCTGATCGGCGAGGAGGACCTAGCCGCTGCGGTGCGGGCCGTGGCCCGCCTCCCGCGGGCGGTGGCGCTGGTCTTGGCCGGTGCGCTGATGGGCGGCGATATCGCCCGGGCCGTTCACGAGATCCGCGAGAAGGGGATCGTCGTGCTCTCGCTAAACATGCCCGGCAGCGTCCCAGACGCCGCTGACCTGGTGGTGAGCGACCCGATCCAGTGCGGCGTGATGGCCGTGATGGCCGTCTCCTCCTCGGCCCGCTTCGATATCCGCCTTCAGCGTGGCCGTCGCTATTAGCGACGCCATTGGCGCACACACAGGAGAAGCTCCTTCTCTGGCCGCAACCATCGGCCAAGGCGCGCTACGTCCTCTTTCTCCCTCACGAAGAGGGGGCGCTGGTTCGGGGCTGGCATCGTCAACGAAGGTATGGGGGCGACCCACAGCGGACGATTAGAAAACACGCCCCGCTTTTGTTACACTCTACAGGCCTTTCGCGGGGGCGTAGTTCAGTTGGTTAGAACGCCGGCCTGTCACGCCGGAGGCCGCGGGTTCGAGTCCCGTCGCTCCCGCCCGTTCGGGTACCGCACCACTTTCTTTCGCCCCGATTGCGATGAGCCACGGAGGGGTACATATACCCCGGAAAGGTTAGGGGTCGCTATGGAGGTTGTGGGATGAGACCGGAGAAAGGCGACAGGAAGGCGGGAAATTTGATCTCCGAGTTGGGCCGCGAGAGGATCGCCCTGCGCGCGAAAAAGACCACCGCCGTGCTCCTCGTGGTCTCTTCTTTCCTTTGCCTCGTCTCGGCCCTCGCCAGCCTTGCGGGGTACCTCCCGTACGCCCTTGAGCCTTCCGTACTGCTAATAATCGTCTCCGTGGCAGGCTTCGTCGCGTCCGCCCTCGAAGCGCGAGCCTGCTGATATACTCGAAGACCCATTGACAAATGTTAGGAGGGCATTGTGGCGCAGCCCGTAGCGGTGACGACGCAGACTTTCGAGGACGAGGTTTTAAAGTCGGAGGTCCCGGTGTTGGTGGACTTCTGGGCCTCGTGGTGCGCGCCGTGCCGCCAAGTCGCGCCGGTGATGGACCAGATCGCCGCCGAGTACGAGGGCTCGCTGAAGGTGGCGAAGGTAGACGTGGACGCCGAGGCCGAGCTTGCCGGCGGCTTTGGCATCTCGAGCATCCCGACCATAGCCTTCTTTGAGCCCGGCGAGCAGCCCAAGGCAATCGTCGGCGCCCTCCCCAAGGAGACGCTCGAATCCGCCTTCGAGCTCGACCGCTTCTCGAAGAAGTAGTTCGCAAAGCTTCGCCGAACGTCCTTGATAGGCTGCATCTCGTAAACTAGAATCATCGAGCTTGCTTCGCGCGGCAAATCCTCACACGGCGGGATAGCTCAGGTGGTAGAGCACATGACTGAAAATCATGGTGTCCCCGGTTCGAATCCGGGTCCCGCCACTTAAAAAACTGCGAATTTGCAGGGAAAACACGGGGAGTCAAAGAATCATGCTAACCAGTCGAGACACGTTGACAGTAGTTTATGAGATGAGACACCCCTTATTCTATTGGGGAGCTACTTTGATCTCCCTCCGGAAGCCCTATTATTCCTCCAGTCATGACTCGACAGCCTCATCTTCCAAGTATTCGCGCTCGATGTTCCACCCGATCTGAAATACATCTACGAACCTCTGCCGAGCACATTCCCCGGCGTCCACCTCGACGTGCTCTATGAATCTTGCAGATCGGTCCACTTAAGTTCTTCAGATGCAGGACCGATAACAAGAGCAAAGGGAGGAGACCTACGACAACGGCTCTTCGGGAGGAGGACGCTATAGCTACAACAAGTCTGCATCCACGACCATACTCCTAGCTCAGGTAGCGCTTTCCAAGCCTCCGAATCGCAAAGCTGCTCGCTAGAGTACTACGGCCTTCCGTCGGCGGCGTTCTCCTCGACAATTTCTGGCTGGAAGGTAAAGATCTCGTCGGGGTCCGAGGTGTTCACCGTAGCACGCACCCAGTTCACGTCGGGACTGCCGAAGGTCTCGACGCGCGTGAAGTTCTCGACCCGCTCTCCGGTAGTGGAGGAGGTCATAGGCTTGTCCACCCGGAAGGTGTGGGTATCGCCGTGCGCGAGTACAACGGGCTTGCCGAACGCGACAACCTCCTCTTCGAGGACGGCGAGGAAGTCTTTGTAGCCAGTGTGCACCTCGGGGAGGAGCTCGAAGCCGGGGTTGGCTTGGATGAAGAGCATGACCGCGCTGCTTCCGTTGGCCTCGGCGTGGTTGAAGCCTTCGCGGATCCACTTTAGGTTGGCTTCGTTGCGCGCCACGTATTCGCCCGACGCGTGTCCGCGATTGTTGTTGCTGCCCGGAACGTTTAGGCTCAGGAGGGTCA
>Ga0126304_10000169_pt1 | contig 22264 bp, 19 predicted proteins | sample Plot25_FD_92538 | JGI IMG/M metagenome (GOLD analysis project Ga0126304, IMG submission 92538) | Serpentine soil microbial communities from UC McLaughlin Reserve, CA, USA - Plot25 | ecosystem: Environmental > Terrestrial > Soil > Grasslands | place: USA: UC McLaughlin Reserve, Lake County... | reverse complement strand
TCTTTATTAAACACAACGATATTGATGTATTGATCAAGTGTAATCTTTCCGATCTCGTATACGTTGAATATAAAATTATGCAGATGCTCCGTCTCCTTAAAATCAAGATTAAATAATTCTGCAGCCTTCTCTCTTGATTCATGTCCCCACGCATTGCTCAGCAAAACCCCTCCGACGTCCAAAAACAGAACCCTTGGTGTCACAGCCATTTTTTAATAGTTTGGTCATTCTGAGTTTCGAGTTTTCAGTTCTTAGTTCTCAGTTCTGAGTTCTCAGTTCTGAATTCCAAATCAGAATTCAAAATTTTACATCCTAAGTTTGTATGTCCTCCCACTTCGTATTTCTAACTTCGTACCTCTCACATTCTCCTATTTTTCCAATGCAATAATCTTATTCAATCTCCGCACATATTTTTCGCCGCCAGAAAATTTCGCATCTAAGAAAACTTTTACCAGTTCTTTTGCGACAGCAAACCCGGTAATGCGTCCGCCGAGGCAGAGCAGGTTCATATCATCATCCTCCACCCCCTGGTGCGCGGAAAAGTAATCGGTAATTAAGGATGCACGTACTCCTTTTATTTTATTGGCAACAATCGCCGCCCCAACGCCACTGCCGCATACGGCCACACCTCTCCCAATCTCACCGGCAGCCACTGCTCTTGCCAGCGGGGCCACAAAGTCCGGGTAATCGTCGACGTCGTTTTGCTCATAGGCACCATAATCCACCACGTCATGATTTAGTGAAACAAGATAAGGATGTATAATTTGTTTCAGTGCAAAACCACCATGGTCCGCAGCGATTCCAATTTTCATGTGGAATTGTTTTTTAAAATGCAAAGAAAACGTTTTGTGGTGATAAGTGAGTTATCACTAATAATAAACAGCATCCCTACTGAAGGTGGCCCCGATTCTGATTTATTCGTACTATTTTCTTAACTGAATTCTCCTGCCGGGTAAGAAGGAACACCCCACTAACTTTGTTGCGAATATCAAGGTCTTTTACAGGTTTAAATTCTTCCGCTAAAGAACGATTGACGGCTAAAGGAAAGCCCCTTTTTACAAAAATAAATATTCAAAGGCGAGCAGGTATGGTGTTCGAAGTCCTTCGCCAGAATCTCGTTTCCCTGTAAAAAACACCTCCCTTTTTGAATCGGATCGCTATCAATTTCGCTTTCATTTCTTAGTTCTGTGCTGCCCAGAACTGGGCTGCCAGGCTCAAAGTCCCCAATTATTTGATAAAGTTGAGCACATTCGTCAATGTAATTTGCTTTTTTTCCAAATTCTGTTTCCATCGGAAAAATAATACCCGTCTGAAGTCCGGATTATCTCCCGTACCTAAAAGTGGTATTGTTCCATAGAATTAGGCTTCCCGATAGAATTGTTTGTGTTCGATTCAACGCAAGGGGTATACATTTTTGCCCCATCGCGATTTATTTTCTATAAAATCTTTTTATGAAAAGTTTACACCCTAACTCAAAAATCACATACTACAACATCCGTAAATATTTGGGTATGTGTTTTATCACTTTAATTTCTATTTCAATTTTAAGCTATTCAAATATCCCGGAGAGTATAAGCGATTTCATTTACTATTTCCAAGCGCTTATCAAAGGGTATAAATTATCTGGCATTGCCTGGATCGTTGCTTTCCTGGCGGCATCTATATACTACCCTTACATTACGTTTAAACAAAAGAACAAAACACAAAAATTAAGGACCAAAATTGCAAGTGATCTGCATGATGAGCTTGGCAGTATTCTGAATAGCGTAAATATTTATACTGATCTCGCTCTGATCAAAGGCGAAGCAAAGTACCTGCAGAAAATAAAAGAAAGTACGCAGGAAGCCATTGGTGGAGTTCGGAATATCATATGGCAGTTAGACGATAAGGATACAAGTTTTTCAAACCTGGTCTCACGCATAAATAGTTTCGCTTCATTTTTATGTCAATCCAAACAAATCGAGTTTAAGGTTGAAATTGGAAAGGAAGCTCTCTTATATGAATTACACGAAGAAGAAAAAAGGAATTTGTATATGATCGTAAAGGAAGCGATAAACAATAGTATAAAGTATGCAAACGCAAATGAAATTGCACTCAGGATCAATGTGGAAAAAGGGAAACCACTGATTGTTATTAGTGACGACGGTAAAGGGTATGACTCCTGCATAACTCCAGGGAATGGAATCAAAAATATGAAAATACGGGGAGCGTGCATCCGGTATCAGCTCAGCATTCACTCATTCCCCGGGACTATCATTCAACTTCGAAAAATGTAGTCTCTCGAATCAAGCGCTTGCGATCTTACCGATAAAAGATATTTCCATGAAATCAAATTTAGTTGCCATCGTCGATGATCATACACTCATGCGGAATGGCCTGGTTGAATTAGTGAACACCTTTGATGACTACCAGGTATTATTTCAGGCTGGAAACTATGAGGAATTGGTTGACAAAATCAACACGGGAAAAATACCAGATATTATATTGCTTGATGTAAATATGCCAGGCAAAAATGGTTATGACGCATCATTGTGGTTAAAGGATAATCATCCCGAAATAAAAATATGCGTTTTAAGCATGCATGATAATGAGATTGCAATCATCCGCATGTTAAAGAACGGTGTGCGAGGATATCTCTTAAAGGCGTGCCAGGCTAACGAATTAAAGCTTGCGATGGACTCTATACTTACCAGGGGATATCATCATTCAGAATTGATTACAGGACATCTTCTTCATTCAGTACAACAGCGGGGACTGGAAAATGGCAAATCTCCCGAGCTTACCCTAAAAGACATCACCTTTCTTAAATATGCATGTACAGAGATGAGCTATAAAGAAATCGGCAAGAAAATGTTTTTAAGTCCCCGGACGATAGAAGGATATAGTAATCGGCTTTGCGAAAAATTAAATGTCTCGTCCAGGATCGGCCTTGTGTTATATTCGATCAAAAACGGCATCGCGGAGGTATAGGACAAATCGATCTCAGTACTTTTGCCACTTGTTGATCAATGTAGTTAATCAACTATCCATCTCCTTCTTCGGCCCTGTTCCCTTAACTGACTTTACAAAACCTTCCGAACCTATTGTAAAGAGTTCGTTAGATCGTTTTGCCATCGAAGAGATGTTCATTTTCATATCTAGAAACTTAGAGATACCAGGATAAGCACTCTTATTCCTTTGCTGCATAAGTATTACTTCTTTCATTGACTCCAACGAACATTCAGACATCTTTGTAATCTTAGTTGGTAAATATTTCCCTCCACTACTGCAAAAAAACTATTTCTGGCTGGCAACATGCGAGCGAACCTATAACATTATCATCTCTTCCATATTGCAGTAATCGAATGCGGGCATAAAGGTCATCTCAGTAATTGAGACGACCTGGAGGTTTATTTTGAAGATGCATTATTGTTTCCTGAATTGCTTGTGCACCCATATTTCGCCTTCATAAACGATCACCTGTTTAAAATCTTTGGCGGCTTCGATGTTAATGAAATAGCACGTCATAATTCCTTCATGAACTTCCGTAACATTCGTGATCTCATAGTTGTTAAAATTTTCACTTACAAGTGATTTAATATCACTGTTGAGGAGACTTTCATTATATGAGGTAAGAGTCCGGAACCACGTTCCCTTAGGGCGATAATATACCCGATTTTGTTTTCCGTTTTCAACAAAATAGGCCTCGAGCAAATCACCGGAATCGAACCATTTTACTGATGCTGATGTCGGATAATTACGATTGAATGATTTGACTGCTTTTTTGTTAATGATAGTGGTGGTTGATTCCGTGCTCCCATCTCCCAGAGGCGTTACATATTTTAAAGAGGATTGGGAATTTGACTCGTGTGATTGCAGAGAAAAAGTCAGCAAAAATACTCCTGTAACCAAAATGGATGAAGAAGAAAATAAATTTTTCATGTTTTAATTTTTTTTATCGATTTGATTGATATGATTTTGAAAGCGCGCTATTGTTCTTTAAAGGTCTGACCTGCAGAAAGCGATTCCTAGAGTGGCTTCACTGTAATATGATAAGAGGATTCACGCAGTTAAAAGCTAGAATTTGCGCAATGATGATAAGTAAAAACACGCTATAGGCATGGTAATCTGGAAAGGAATGTAGGGTCAGTTTGAAAGATGAGCATATCTCTTGAAATGCTCTGCAGCATGATAAAATACCGCATAGCGATACTGTTTACAGGTGGCTTTGAAGAATATAGCGCTGAGGCTTGAATTTAAGCGTAGCGTCAGTGGGTAAGATTTCAAACTTTACAGAACCCACGTTTATTGAAGAGATCGCTTATGGCATGATATTCGTGCCAATCGGTTTTATACAAGCTTAAAGGCATAGGCAGCCTTTATCAATCCCGCAGTATTTTTAACGTGTAACTTGTTTAAGAGGTTTTGCCGGTGAGTATCCACAGTGCGTTTGCTAATAAATAACCCTTTGGCAATTTCATCATTCGTCATTTCGAGCGCGATCATTTTCAAGATCTCCAGCTCTCTTTTTGTCAGGCGATTCTTATTTGCCGGAACGAAGTTGTCGGTATTTTTAGCGGAGTCAATAAGTTTGAGTGCTACTTCGTTGGAATAATACGAGCTTCCCGATAATACAACCTGTATGGCGTGAACGAGTTGAGCCGGTTCGATATTTTTCAAGATGTACCCATTAGCACCCTCGCTGATCATGCTTTTTACATAAGACAGTTCATCATAGTTCGAAAGCGCCAGCACTTTCATATCTTTTTTATATAATCGAATCTTCTTCAGTGTTTCAGTACCGGTCATTCCAGGCAACTGGTAATCTATAAGCACGATATCAAAATGCTTTTTCAGAATTTTCTGAACGCCGGCCTCTCCGTTTTCTGCTTCGTCGATTTCGAACGGCATAGATTCATTTTTCGATTCAAGCATTACTCTGATACCGTCCCTGACCATCTGGTGATCATCGATTATTAGTAACCGCACTATTTGACTGTTCGCCTCCATCATATTACTGGTTGTCTTCCACAGGAATTGAGATTTCATACCGGGTACCTTTTCCCGGCTCGCTACAAATTTCTACTTCACCGTTGTATGGTCTAATACGTGATCTCACATTGCTAAGGCCCATTCCCTGGCTCTGCAAAGTTTCAATATTAAACCCAATACCGTTATCTCGTAAGGTAACAAATGCCATGTTCTTTTTGCTTTTGAATTCAATCCAAAGTTTGTCCGCCTTGCTATGCTTCAATGCGTTGTTGATGAATTCCTGGATAACCCGGAAGAGTGCGAACTCCTGTTGGATCGACAACCTGGGAAAATCGCCCGCCTCTTTTATTGAGATATTGATTTGGTTGAGAAGTTCGTTTTTTGAACACAACTCCTCCACGGCTTTTACCAATCCAAAAAACTCAAGGCTTTTCGGCATGATGTTAAAACATATATTTCTCATGTCGGCCTGCACGTCAACCAATGCAGCGTTCGCTTTCAATAGGATTGATTTCTGCCTTGAATCTTCCACCGCATCTGCCGAGGTTCCAATATAGAATTTTATTGCAGAAAGCTGCTGCCCGATGCTGTCATGAATATCCTTTGCAAAACGAATCCTCTCTTTCTCTTCCGTTTCAATGATTGCCTTTAGTACGATGTTCTGCGTTTTCTTCTGTATAGATATATCTTTAGCCGTAAGCAATACCCCTCCTTCCATATTATTTTCTGCAATCAGGAAAGAAGCAGAGATGAGTACCGGAATGCTATTTTTATTCTTTCCTTTAAAAATTATTTCGTGGCTGATCGTTTTCGAGGCGCGCATATCTTTTAAGACCTGACTGAACCAATCTGGCTGCAATTTATCGACCAAATAACCGATGGGTTTTCCTTGCAGAGAATCGAGGTCGTAACCGAGATGATTCGTTACGGATGTGTTGATGTTTTCTATTTTTCCCTGCTTGTCTAACACGAATACCATATCGGACACGGAATTGAAGATATTATTAAAATAATTTCGTGAAATCGTTTTCTCCTTTAACTCCTCCCCCAGCATATTTACACCCATAATAAAAGCATCCACTTCATCCATCCGGGAAGAGATCCGAAGCTTTTTATTGAAGTTGCCTAATGAGTATTCGCTTAGTAATTTATTTATTTTCCTAAACCTGCTATCCATGTCATAAATTATTTCCTGTGCTTCTCAAGCCATTTCAACGCATCACCTGCATCTGAAAAAACTCTGACAGGCATTTTTGGTTTGTTCACCGACACAAAAAAATTCGCCAGAAAGGTAGTAAATGGTGAGCCAACAACAATTGCGGCTGCAATGATACCTTTTACTCCTTCGATTGACGCAAAATATTCCCGGGCTTTCTTATCCATTTTTACCACTCCCTGGTTGTATATCAGCGCCAAAACAGGGGAATTATTCGCAAGTTCCTGCCGCACCCGGACGATCTCTTTTGCTACTTCCAGATTGATTTTCAAATCTTTCTTGTAAGTCCCAATCATCAAATCACCCTGTAATTCATAGTAAACATATGGCGTATCAAAAATTTTGTCCATAACACAATAATTTGATAGCACAATAATTGAATGCATTTCTAAGTATAAAGTCTTAGGAAAAACATCTATCGTGGTCCGTAAAAATCAGTCTTTTACTTGTTTTTTAAATGGAGTATAAAGATAAAGTTTGTACCGGTCTATTACAAAAGCCTCTTTCAAATGAAGCCAAATACCGTGATCAATGATACTGTCGATCAGATTATATCTGACGGAGTTAGAAGAGGCATACTTCATTTGTACACTGACGATGATTCACTATATGATAATCACATCTCTCTAAAAGGCAAGACGGTTATCAATTTCGGTTCGTGCAGCTATCTTGGGCTTGAGTTTGATTCGCGTTTACGGGAGGCTTCAAAAGCAGCTATTGATCATTATGGAACGCAGTTTTCAGAATCGCGTGCGTATGTTTCCGTGAAATTATACCAGCACCTGGAGGAATTGCTGTCAAAAATATTTGAGGCATCGTGTGTTGTAACGCCGACGACTACGCTGGGGCATATTGCTAATATTCCAGTGCTGATGACATCCGCCGACGTGTTGATTACTGATCAGCAGGTTCATAACTCTGTGGTTACTGCAGTGAAACTTTTGAAGTCGGCAGGCACACATGTAGAGGTTTTAAGACATAACAGAATGGATTTGCTGGAAGACCGGATTAAAATCCTGCGCAATAAACACAATAAGATATGGTACCTCGCTGATGGAGTATATTCTATGTTCGGAGACACCGCTCCGCTTGATGATCTTTATCGGCTCCTTGATATTTATCCGCAGTTTCATCTTTACATAGATGATGCTCACGGTATGAGCATCCAGGGCATGCACGGAAGAGGATCTGTCTTAAACAACAGGAAATTTCATCCAAAGATGGTTCTTGGAACTTCGCTTAATAAGGCCTTTGCATCTGGCGGGGGTGTGATGGTTTACCCGAATACGGAATTAGCCAGGAAGGTTAGAACCTGTGGAAGCACGTTGATCACCTCAGGCCCGCTTCAACCAGCTCAACTAGGGGCTGCCGTTGCAGCCGCAACGATACATCTTACCGACGAAATATATGGCATGCAGGAAGATCTGCAGGAACGAATAAAGTTCACAAACCTGATGCTAAAAAAATACCATCTCCCTGTGATCGCGGAAAACAACGCCGCAATTTTCTTCGTGGGGGTTCACCTGCCTAAAGTAGGATACAACATGGTCCGTCGCATGCTGGAGGCAGGCTATTACGTTAACCTGGGCATTTTTCCTGCAGTCCCCATGAAGAACACAGGGATTCGTTTTACAATCACCCGGCTGCATTCATTTTCGCAGATCGAAGCGATGGTTCGGACCATGTCAGAAGAACTTCCCAAGGCGCTCAAAGATGAAGGCGTAACCTTCGAGGAGATTTATAAGGCATTTAGAATGCCAGTACCCGAACAACAACTCCTGGATGAAAAAGTGGCATCGGTTATCAGTCAGGCATTTTCATTAAAATCATGCCATTATAAAAGTATTTATGACATTGACAAGAATGAATGGAATGCGATATACAAAAACAAAGGAACATTTGACTGGGATGGCATGGCTTTACTTGAAGAGAGCTTCCAAAATAATGATAACCCCGAAAGTAATTGGGAATTTGATTATGTAATTATTAAAGATATAACAACCGGAAAGCCAGTGGTGGCAAGTTTCTTTACAACTACACTATGGAAAGACGACATGCTTTCACCAGCTGAGGTTTCCGAACGCATAGAAGTAAGAAGAGGGATTGATCCTTACTATTTCACCTCGAGAGTAATAACCGCGGGCTCACTGCTGACTGAAGGTGAACACATGTTTATTGATAAAACGTCTCCATTGTGGAAAGATGGAATGCAATTAGTGTTCGATCAGATAAATGCTTTGCAGGAAAAATATAATGCGAACAGTATTGTGCTCCGCGATTTTAATAACGTGGAGGAGGAGTTTGAAAGCTTTCTCATTGACAATGGATTTTTTAAGACGTCCATGCCAGATAATAATGTGGTGGATAAAATGGGATGGAACACTTCAGAAGAGTTTTATCAAACGCTTTCGAAGAACTCGAAAATTCACTTCCGCAAACATGTAAGAAGATACCTCGACAAATATGAGGTAGAGATTGTGCGGAATCCAACAGAAAAAGAAATAGACCATTGGTATTCATTATACGAAAACGTCAAGAACAACAGTCTTGAGTTAAACACTTTCACCTTACCCAGGAAACTATTTGCCAATATCGCCCACAATGATTCATGGGAAACTCTTGTGTTAAAATTAAAGACCGGTGATGAAGCCTGTAAGACTGTGGCCGTAGTGTTTAGTCATATTGGTGGCGTGAATCATATCCCGATGATCATTGGGGTTGACTATACTTACAATCAAGATTATAAAGTTTACCGCCAGGCGTTATACCAGGTGATGATGCGTGCCGGGACACTGGGAAAGAAAAAGGTTCTCCTGGGCTTCTCGGCACCTATTGAAAAGAGAAAAGTTGGAGCCGAACTGTATTCTACCTATGCATTCATGCAGATCAGGGATAATTATAACGCAGAAACACTGGCCATGATGAGCCTGACCTCAGCTAACCTGACCAAATAACCGATTGATAAACCAATTTCATGTTTCGACTAACACTTAAACCTGTTAAGGAATTATTTTTTATCTACTTAAGCGTACTCAATGCGATTGACCAGAGGCGAATTCTGCCAATTCAACCACAAAACCCGATTCAAATTACTTAAGGAATTTGGCAGGAATGTTCTGGAAAAAAAAACAAGAATGCGATTGATCTCAATTTATAAGATATCAGACTTTTATGTTGAAGTATATGAAAATCTAGATAGCCGGCAGCTCGAAAAAGTGGAACCTGTTCGAAGTAATTCTGTTCTTGAAGTATATAGTAACCTTTAATTTTCGAATCGGTATAAAAACGTATCCATTACAGGCTTTTATACTCAACTTATATCTTACCGTTATCCTTAATTTTACAATTCCTATTTTGCTATCACTCTACGCCGCCTATGCAAACATCCAGTAATTGTTGCGGCTGTTCAATAGATTGGATATGAAAAACCGGTTAATCTAGTGTTTACGTTTGAAACGACAGCGTGGTAACTTAGAATTGTTCATACGTGTGGATCAGATAAATTCTTATGACATCATATTCAATTTTTCTGATCCATACGCTTCGCTGAAACCCAATCACCAATCCCTCGTATACATTCTTTTGTCTGCAAATTGAAAACTGGCTCTTCTTCCACACGGTAACAGGTTGCGACGCAGAGCAAAAGACGGCTATCAGATAGGTTACAACGAGTGATCTAATCCTATCAACGATTAGTTAGCTGGTTTGCCCTGTTGCCGTCAAGCAGGTACCTTACCACATCTGACACCCTATTTCCTACCACGGTAACCGCCTCCCTGATCTTTTCCGCAGACACTCCATACCGCTCTGTCCAATTCATCAATTCATATTCTTCGTTAATGTTTAGCCTTTGTTGCTCCTGCCTCGCACTTTGCCGTTTATAGTATGACATAAAGTTTTATTGCTTAATTAAAAATTCCATGCCATCCAAATACCGTTGCAGCCGTATGCCTGCTTCCGGTTAAACACTTTACACAAATCCCAATGAAACTCACCCCGGCCCAAAGAACCGTCCAAAGGCTTAACTAAGAAAGCCTTTACTTATCCGCTTCTTTTTTGCGTGAGTCCAGTCTATGAAATATTTCTTCCACAAAAAGAAAAGGGCCCCGAAGGGCCCAGATGACATTGGCTTTTCCGGATATTCTATTTCCTCGTGCCTGTAAAATCACCATCATAGTTTGCAAATCCGCTGACGGTGTATTGAAAAGTTATGGTGTCATCTTTGGAATTCTTTGTTGCCAGAACTCCTGTACCTACTACTGTAAGTTTCTTACCATTGGGGTTCGTAAACGTTTGCGAGGGAATTTTCAGGGTATTGCCTTCAGCTACCGCTTTCAGCGGAGCATTCAGGAAGCCGCCAAACTCGATGATCTGAAAATTATTGCCGCCTTTATTTTCTACTTTAAGGATATAAGTTTCGGTGTCGTCGGCCACGAGGTATTGCCCGGCAAATGAGGCGGCTGGCGCGGCGATATCCTTGTCTTTACTACATGAAGCAAGAAAAAAGGAAACGGAGAGAATAACAAGAGAAATGTTTCTGAGAACTGATACTGACTTTTTCATTGTAAGGTTTTTTTGATGTGTGATTTGATTCCGGGCGCAAAACTACAGGGCTCTCTGAACCTTTGTTAGAACGAGGGTAACAATCACTGACAATATTGTAACATCAAAAAAAATATCTGAAGATCAATCGCTTAGCCAGTAACATTTCCGGCAGGATTTGTAACATGGGAAGAAAAAGCTTCATTTGGAGTCATTCCAAACTGTTCACGGTAACATTTCGAAAAATAAGAGAGATTATTGAACCCAACCTCATAGGCCACCTCCGACACATTCCCTGCCCGCGATTCTAATAATTGCTTTGCACGTTTGAGGCGGGTTGTTCTTAGAAAATCTCCGGGCGACGCTCCAGTCAGGGCCTTCAACTTTCGATGCAGCTGCATTCGGCTCAGACCAACTTCCTGGCCGAATTTTTCCATGCTGAACTCGGCATCGCCAAGATATGTCTCCACTGTCTGCATCACTTTATTCAGAAATATCTCATCCATGGAGGACACTCTGACCTTTTTCGGACCAAGATGCAGTTCCCGACTGAAACGCTCTCGTAGAAGTTTTCGGCTATCGACCAGGTTCCTGATCCGTATATTCAGTTCCCGATTATCAAAAGGTTTTGTAAGATAATCGTCCGCCCCCGTTTCCAGGCCCTGGAATTTTGCATCGTCACTCGCCAACGCGGTTACCATAATTACCGGAATGTGACTTGTCCGTTCGTCAGTTTTGAGATGATGACAAAGAGCGAGGCCATCCATTTCAGGCATCATCCAATCAGTTATTATCAGATCCGGTACAAACAAAATGGCTTTTTCCAGTCCATCTTTGCCATTTTCGGACTCTATTACCTGGTATTTTTCGACGAGGTTTCGCTTCATATAATTGCGGAGATCCTCATTGTCTTCAATAATCAATACAGAAGGACTCTCTATATCCGCCTGACCTGGCTCAGCCACATAATTTTTTTGATCCACATTCAAACCCGCTGTAGATAAGGCCGGATCATAATGTGTTTGTCCGGCGGATGTAAGGAATATTACATCGTCGTTGATAACCGGTACCAGAGGAAGCTGGACCGTGAAGCATGTTCTATTTTGATCGCTTTCTACCTGAATTTTTCCTCCGTGTAACTCGACAAGTTCCCTGGTTAAGGCGAGACCAATTCCTGTGCCTTGTTCGTCCGAATAGTATTGTTTTCCCTGGTAGAAACGATTGAAGACATGAGGAAGCTGATCCTCAGGAATACCTGGACCCGTATTGTGAACGGCGACTTCTATCTCGTTATCAACTCGCTTTCCGGCAACTTCGATCGAACCATTCACAGGCGTGAATTTGAAAGCGTTCGATAGAAGATTATAAAGAATCTTTTCTGTTTTGTCAATATCGAGCCGGCACATAATTATTTCATCAGAAACCGCCAGAGAAAATTTAACCTGCCTCGAAACACTAAGTGAAGAAAATGAACCGTGAACGACCTTTAATAGATCATTGAGATTGCAATTCTCTGCAGACAACTTCATATGTCCGGATTCGAGTTTCGACAGATCGAGAAGCTGATTAATGAGATTAAGGAGGCGCCTGGCATTTCTCAACATTACCTCAAGCTGCTCGAGTTCCGATTTATCTTCTGATGCTTCTACGTTGGATATTCTGTCAGAAAGGCTATTAAGAATTAGCGTGAGAGGCGTCCTGAATTCATGAGAAATATTGGCAAAAAAGGTGGATTTTGCTTTGTCCAGCTCACGTAGTCTGATGGTTTGATCGTTAAGCTGCTCTGCCTGCGCAACAAGCTGTTCATTGATTTTTCCGAGCTGAGTATTTTTTCGTATCCTCAATCGCTGCGTGCTGACTATTAATCCGGCAATGATGAGCAGGGCCATCAAACCCCCTATAATCGTATTCCGTTTGAATGCTAGTTGTTGTCGCTGCTTTTTCAAGGCTTCAATTTCTGCCTGCTTCTTTTGTGTTTCGAAACCTGCTTGCAGCTGCGCGATCTTGTATATGTTTTCTTTATTCGTTAACGAATCCTTTGTCGAAACATAATTTCTGTAGTAACTGTAAGCGCTTTTGTGATCACCCTCACTCGCAGAAATATCTGAAAGGATTTGCCATGTTTCTACCAAAACCGGCAGATCATTTATTTTGATTGCTAGTGAAAGCGCGCGACTCGCATATGGCCGACTTTCTTTGAGATTTCCCGTCTGCTGACTCATTTTTGAAAGGCCCAGCAAAGTATGGATCATTCCATCGATGTCCTCTATTTCCTCCTGTAAGTTTAGTGCACGCTTGAGGTAGTCTTTAGCCCTGGTGTAATCCTTCAGTTCAATGTATGTTAAGCCGATATTAGAAAATGAAACAGCGCGGCTTTCTTTCTCGTCTTCAGCAAGCAGTTCGAGCGACTTAAGAAAGTAACTTAAAGCCTCTGGGTTATTAGCCTTGCCCAGGTAGGCTGTGCCGATATTGCTTAGGGTCATACTACGCTCGTGAGCAGTATTTGAATACCTTTTCTGTATTTCTGCAGCTTTGAAATAATATAAAAGTGCGCGATTGTAATCTCCGTGTTCGTTGTAGACGTTCCCAAGGTTATCGAAAACAGACGCCATTTCGTTCTCTAGTTTATGATCTTCCCAAATCTTCAAAGTCTGGAGATAATATTCAACGGCAGTGGTCAAGGCGCCTTGTTTCCAATATATCAAGCCCATGTTACTGAGTACATATCCTTCACCAACGTAGTTCCCGGTTTCCCGGTGCAATCCCAACGCTTTATTATACCATTGGAGCGCTTCCTCATATTTGTTCTGCTGATAGTAGCCCACACCCGTGTTATTATAAGCCGAGGTGAGGCCGGTTTTATGATTGAGATCTTTTGCGAGCGTCATTGCCTCCGCAGCATATTTGATGGTCTTGTTTGGATCAATATACCAGTAGGATTTGCTCAGCTTGTTGAGGAGATTGACTCGCGTGGTGTCTGTTGAATGGGCCAACGAAGATTCAAGACTATCTATTGCACTAGTTTGAGCATCGCTTGTTCCCATAACAAACAATAGCGAACATCCAAGAATTATTTGTCGCATCTTAGGCATCGCTCTACAAATATCAGCGATTACGGTGACATTAGTCGGGAGTTCTGGGTCGGGAGTCGGAATCAGCAGTCGGGAGTCAGGGGATCGGGAGTCGAGTAGTCAGCTATGTGCTTTGCTATGTTTCTATGTGTCTATGTGATTAAATTTCTTTTTATCACACAGGCACATGGAGACATAGGAGGAGCATAGGAATTCAATTCCAGGACATCAATTAAATAGAGAGCATTTTTTCAACCGATGACTTATAGCTTTCACTCAATGGAAGTTCGAGTGAACCAACACAGATCAAGTCGCGTTTGATAGCTGTTACTTTGGAAGCAGAGACAATGTATGATTTATGAGTTCGCAGGAATTGATGTGCGGAGAGTTTTTCTTCCAAAGACTTCATACTCATCTTTGTGATCACAGGTTTTGAAGATGATGTAAGATGTATTTTCACGTAGTCTTTCATTCCTTCTATATACAATATATCCGACATGGAAATTTTTACGAGGTTGTATTCGACATAAACGAAAAAATAGTCTGGATGCTCTTCCCTGCTAGCCGGCTTTTGTTGGAGCTTGAAAAATTCATACGCTTTATTACAAGCTTTTAGGAACCGTTCGAACGACACTGGTTTTAACAGGTAATCTATGGCATTCAGGTTGAAACCTTCCACAGCATATTCCTTATATGCGGTTACGAATATAACCATCGGCGGATTCTGTAGCGATTCCAAAAATTTCAACCCGTTTAATCCCGGCATCTGTATATCCAGTAAGATTAGATCAACCTGCTCGTAATGCAACACAGCAGCCGCCTCCATCGCATTTTTGCAACTTTTTACTAATCGCAGGAATGGGATCTTTTGAATATTATCCACCAAAAGATCCAACACGAGCTTTTCATCATCAACGGCAATGCAATTCAACATTTGAGATCAAGGTTTAATTCGATACTGTAAATTTCACCATTATCTTCAATCAGCAGATCATGATAATTGTTATATAATAGTCTTAACCGGTTTTTTACATTCAATAGCCCAATGCCTGGATTTTTGTCCTTCGAAAGGTTTTCCCTGTTATAATTATTGCTCACCCTAAAAAACAAATGCCGTCTCTTTATCTCTATTAATATCCTGATAAATGGTTCTTTCACCATGCCAATACCGTGTTTGAAGGCATTCTCAACAAACGGTATGAGTAACATCGGCTCAATCGTGCAATCAGGCTCTTCGTTCCGAACATTGAGTTCCACGAATACGTCTTCACCAAACCGGAGTTGCTGCAACTCGACATAGTTCCGTAAATAGTCTATTTCTTTAGAAACCTGGAACTGGTCGTCGCCTGTTTCATACAGCGTATATCGAAGCATGTCGGATAATTGAATGAGAGCAGGTTCCAGCAATTCGGATTTTTTCCTCGCAAGCGAAACTATATTAGTTAATACATTAAATAAAAAATGCGGACTGACCTGAGAACGCAGAAATTTCAATTCTGAAGCAAGCCGTTCTGCTTTTCTTTCTTCTTCAAGTTTTTCAAACCGCATTCTATCGAGGATCAGCCGGAAAAAAAAGCTTGCCACTATAAAAGGAAACGGAGGGAAAAAAATAAGCCTGTCATTAATGTCATTGACCGAAAAAGCTGGATTTATAAACTGTAATGCATATATTTTACCGTAATAAGAACCGATAATAATAACAGCGAGGGAAATAAAATACAACCACCATTTTGTTCGTGTAAAAAATCGAGGATACAACCAATAGGCGTTCATGTAAAACAAGCCGATATGGTAAAGGTTGGTAACCAGGAAAAATTTAGAAGGCAGCCCGGTATCTAATTTTACATCCTTAAAGACAATAGCAGGAACTATAAGCAAAACAAGCCAGATAAGAATGTGAATCACTGGGACAAAATATTTTGATCTCGTCACTCTTTCAGTATTTATTAGTTCAAATGTAAATTGAACATAGTAACTGTTCCCTTTGTTTTCTTCGACCTTATTTGAATGCAACCTAACGCCTGTTTCCTGATTTAAGCAAAAAGAGTAGACAGGAACTTGAAATGTGTAGATGAAACACATTTGGCAAAGACTCATTTTTTTGTCAGCTATACAGCTTTTCGTACATTGATCGGATAATTGCTAACTGATATGAAAATCTATAGAACAGAACAAGGCATCGTTATCGACCAGGAGGGAAAATACTTCAATGTGAGGGATGAAGATTGGGACAAATTTATCAATAGGAAGAATTTGCATCAATATGTGTCAGACAAAATAAAAACACTGACCGCTGATAACTCGCAAAAAGCTCTTACTAACATCTTACCACCAATTCAGCACCAGGAGATTTGGGCTTCTGGAGTTACCTATTTACGTAGCCGCGAGGCTCGTATGGAGGAAGCAAAGGATGCCGGCGCTGGAGATTTTTATGCACGGGTATACGAGGCTGATAGACCTGAATTATTTTTTAAAGCCACTGCATCGCGTGTAGTTGGTGATGGCGGAACAGTAAGAATCAGAAAAGACTCCAGGTGGAATGTTCCCGAACCGGAGCTGACTCTATTTATTTCTTCCGAGGGTACGATTGAAGGATACACAGTCGGAAACGACATGAGCTCGCGCGACATAGAAGGAGAAAATCCACTTTATTTGCCCCAGGCGAAATCCTATGATGCGTCCGCAGCAATAGGACCCTGTATCTACGTGCCAGGGAGACCTATCGACTCCGGCACCTTGATACACCTAAACATCAACCGGCAAAACAAAAATGTTTTCTCAGGAGAAATATCTATCAACCGCATGAAGCGTGCTCATACCGAACTTGTAGAATATTTATTCAGGGAAACGTCCTTCCCTTTTGGCGTTTTTCTAATGACTGGTACGGGCATCGTACCTCCAGATCATTTTACACTTGAGACGGGCGATGAAGTGCAAATCTCTATCGATGGCATTGGAACACTGACCAATACAGTCTCACAGCGTTAACGCGGTTATAAGCAACCACAGTTCTTAAATGCGATTCTGACAGAGTTTGTCACTTCAAGAAGCGAACGGACCTGATATTGACATTTTCTTCATGTCGTTGTGCCTTGTACTGGCACAACGAACACGAGAAACTATGATAATCGACCTACTCTCACTGTAGGCAAAAATATATTCTTATTAAATTCATTTAATGAAAAGAATACTGTGCTCGTTCGTGGCTATCTGTTTCGCTAATCTTACGGCTTGCTTTTGCCAGTCGGTGCAATTACAACATTCAAATTCCCCCCAACAAGTATACGCGGCAAGCATTTTAGAAAGAACTCTTGCTGACAGGAAATTTTCGACACGCCAGGCAGAGAGCGGATATACGATTCAATTCAAAGTAGATGCTAAACAACTTGAACCGGAAGCATTTTCGATCGAAAACAAGCCAAGATTGATAACAGTAACTGGAGGAGATGAACGCGGTTTGATCTACGGATGTTTCTCTCTTTCTGAAGACGTTCGAAACGGAATTCCGATAAGCAGGATACCACCAAAAAAGGAAAAACCCCATGTCCCTTTCCGCGCAATTAAATTTGACCTGCCCTGGGATACTTACCGGCATAGTTATGCTCTCGATCTGCATGGAGAAACATGCAGAGATACAGTGTACTGGAAAACGTTTTTGGACATGATGGTTGAAAATCGTTTCAACAGTCTTTCCTTGTGGAATCTTCATCCTTATCCCTACCTGATTAAATCAAAGAATTTTCCAGAGGCGAGTCCTTTCAACGATGAGGAAATGAAAGAATGGAAAGCTTTATTCGGAGCAATTTTCAGGATGGCAAAGGAACGTGCGATCGATACTTACATCATTCCTTTTAACATCTTCGTCACTCCGGAGTTTGCAAAGGCACACAATGTGGCTATGGACAACCTCGAACATCATTTCTTCGTGCGCGGCGACACGTCTGAAATTATCAAACGATACACAAGAGAATCCGTAACACAAATGCTGCAGGAATATCCGGAGCTCACCGGGATGGGACTTACACTCGGCGAAGGCATGGCAGGAATGACGCCTGATCAGCGCGAAAAGTGGATGCGTGAAACAATTATCGAAGGGATGCGACTGGCTGGCAGAAAATCCAAGCTGGTTCACCGGATACCTTTTTCAAGCACAACAGCATCGCTCGGGGCAACAAGTGTTGAAACCGAGCGTCTGACAAGAAAGTCGATTGAAGCTGAAGCCGATCTGAATTTTATCGAGGCGCCAATTTGGGCGGACCTTAAATTCAACTGGTCACATGCCCACTCTACGCCAAAACTGATAAAGGTCCATGGAGGTAAGTTGTATGATACTTATTTCAATCCTGTGCCAACAAAATATAAAGTCACCTGGACTGCCCGCAACGAAGATTTCTTCTGTTTGCGCTGGGGCTCACCCGATTTTGTACGAAATCATATTACAACAAATACACCTGCTTATGTTGGTGGATATTTCGTTGGATCAGAAACCTATATTCCCGCTAAAGATTATTTTACGAAAGACACCGTCGCGATTCCCTGGAAATACGCCTTTGAACGGCAATGGCTGTTTTACAAGATATGGGGAAGATTACTGTATAATCCCGCAGCCCCAAACAAAATATTCAAAGCAGAGTATATGCAGAGGTATGGTCAGGCCGCCGGCGATTTGCTTGAAGCTATGTCACTCGCTTCCCATACTCCGCTACGATTGGCCTCTCTTTTCGATTTTACATGGGACTTTTCCCTTTATAGTGAAGGAATGATGGCGCTGGACAGTAAGGTTAAACGGGTTGAATACATTTCTGTCGACAGGTTGATCAATCAACCTGTAACTGATCCGGATTATATATCCGTTGCTGATTATGTGAAGAAAAATATTGCCGGAGAAAAGTTTGATAAAGACAGGACCACCCCCCCGGTACTCGCACACTTGCTTGAACAGGATTGTAAAAAAGCACTTACGCTTGTAAAAAAAGTGAGCGTTGGAGACAACAAAGCGCTTGCATATGAGATAGCGGACATAAGAGCCTGGTCTAATCTCGGCCTACACCTGGCAGAAAAATTGAAAGGAGCAGTGGCGTTACAAACTTATCGTCTGGAAGGCAAGGAACAACTTAAACAGGAAGCTATTCAACATCTGGAAAATGCATTGAAATTTTGGGATACGATAATAAGCATTACCCGTCACTTATATAATGACATGCCGCTCGTGCATTACAGTGAACAGGATGGTAAACATTGGAAAGAGAACGATCACCTCCGGTTTCACTGGCAAACAATAAGGGTAGATGTTGCCAGGGATATTGATGCTGCTAAAAATGCGGTTTACATTAGAAAGTAACCAGCTGTTTCTGGACCAGCGCAAATTGTAAATAAATTATGCACGTCTACGTCATCCATGATTTCTATCCGTCATCGTACATCGTATATCTCACGTCATACATACTTATTGTTGTGTCATTTTTTTGAGCAGTTCGAAGAATTGTTTTTTTCTTTCAGACCCAATGCTCCAATCTACGGGGAGGCTCTGGTAGCCTTGATTGAGACCTTCATCTTTCATTCGATAATCGAAGAAGCCCCAGGAAACGTGTTCCTTGGTAGCAGCTAGAAAATTATTTTGTGGTTTGTCAAAGTCAAAGTGATCATCCTCATTGACAACAATCGGATTCTTTTTATAAGAAGAATCCGATCGGACTGATTGAATCAATTGAGTAAGCTGTTCGGGCTTTTTGACGCCATTACCATGGATCAACACGAAGTCGGCAGTTTGCAGTACGTTCTCTGAAGGCTTAGCCCCGCCTTTGAAACTCGTTGAAACCGGTAACCTTTTGTTTTTATGGGACATAGATTTTGCGATGTTGATCAACTCATGAACACGTTTTACATCGAGAATGGCGTGGTTATATGGATCGCCTGAACTCGTTCTGGTGCTATTAATATCACATTCATTGTTGATCTCGATAAGAACATTGTTATAACCTTTATCAACTATCCATTTCGTAGCGTTCCTGGTCGCCTCAATAACAGCCGCTTCATCTTTAAGGTTTTGATCCTGCCCAAAATAAAAATATCCCACGATTGCAATCATTCCCAACTCATCTGCCCTATCCAGGATTCGTTCGAGCCTTTTCATATATGCTGCATCCAATTTGCCATCTGCCAGAAATGCTGAATTGATCCAAGTCTGTTTTGCACTGCTGTAACCGAATGGACTTCCTCCCTGCAAGTTAATTGTGAATGCAAGCAGGCCATCTTCCTTCCAGGCCGGCATTGCTGCAATGAATTCATTCGTGTTTCGATTCGCATCCCACTTCTTCGTATCCGGATAAAGCCATAAGTTTTGGGTCTCCTCGTTGTAATCATCAAATATTCCTTGCACCATTCTCGAATTCGGAAGCAAGCCTTCGAGCCTCATTCCATTATATACTTTTTTCTTCAGGGTAATCTCGTTATTGATATAAAAGTCCTCGCCTTTAATACTAACCTGCGTCTTTCGACTCTGACCGATTGCTGCAAGACTGACGGCTAAGGCCAGTACCAAACAAACTACTTTCATGAACCGTAATTTATAAAAAGATGGGCTTTTTCGTCTTCTTCTTCCTGAACCCTCTGACTGTAACAATTCCAGGCTAGAACATCATATCAGCCTTTCTAACTGACCACTCACCGCTGACCACACACAATTCATCAGTTGGGGGCTCACAACGAACACTAAGAAGAACAGGACGAACATAAAGCATGAGGAAAAAACCTTTGATTGTTCGTCAAATTATTCCGCTAAGACGATCATCGCCTGTCCAACAATTCATTTATCCGAACAAAATGATATTGTTTGCTCTTTAGCTCTCTGATAAGATCTGGCAAATACTCATAAAATTTGTCCTTTCGCCTTGGATCAGTCCCGATATGAACTAACAGGATAAAGCCATTCAAGCCGGAACGGGATGTCTGTTCGTAATCCGTAATTGATTGAAAGATGGCTTTGCTATCCACATATTTTGATTCCATTTCCGGGTAAGTATAGTCAGCAGTACTACGTGTACCCGGTGTAAAATTAATAAGCCGAAAACCCATTTGATGGGTCCACGACACAATGGAATCGTTATACCATTCAAAAGGTGGAAGAAAATAAAGGGCTTGCTCACGTGGAATGCCCCAGCGACTCAACTCCCGATACGACCGGGCCAGGTCAACATAAAATTGTCGCTTTGTAACGAGCAGGCTGTCGCGCTTTGTCCAGTCATTATACAATAAGTGCTTGTCGGAATGAGAACCAAGGTAATTACCGTTTATAATCAATAGGCGAATCAGGCGTTTGAAATCCTTATTGCGGTAAAAATTACCGGTTAAAAAAAATGAACCCTTGATATTTTCTTTTTGCAACACTGAATTGATGAATTCACCACCGTCGGCAAATTCATCACCCGTAAAAACCAAAGCGATATTCTTTTGGGTAGTGTCTCCCCTGGTAATAGCAATCTGCGCATTGAGAGAAGCTATAAAAACACAAACCAGGGATGTCAGCGCGTATGATTTCATTTATAGAATTTATCAAAAGGAGCTATGAGGAAATCGATGTAATAACACATTTCATTACCTCGCTGATGGGGTCATGTTCCAATAGATTTTCAAATTGTGAGTCGCTCTACCCGATGCTACGATATCTAGTCTTTTATCTCCATTCATATCTAGCACCTGCAGGTCTTCACAAGCCATTCCATTTTCATCGATCCATTGGTTATCCCAGTCTGTTGACGCCGCAGTCTTTTTACTATATATTTTTACTCCGACCTTCCCGTCTTTATTAGGCCTTCGCCACCCGGCGACGATTTGGCTGCTACCGGTACCCAGGAGATCCGCTGCGGCTAATGCATGTCCTTCACTGAGACTGGTATCAAGTACCAATCTCGTTTGTCCTTCATCGCTATAAACTACCAGTTTGTTCCCATGCATAGGTTCGATCGTCGTGATAAATTTCTCGGTTCCTGAGCGTGGCAACCTCACTTCTCCGGCTCCTTCGAACCCCCGCATTGGAAGTGTGACCAGGTGAAGGTCTTTGAAAACCCGCTGGGACACCGAAAGGCCCTCTTTTCCGGCAATTATTATCGGTGCCTGCCTCGAATCGGTAATGTCGAAATTGTGCGTAAGGTGCATGTTGGTTGAGATGATGTGTTCCGATTCGGCTTTTTTAAGCAACTGTGGGTATTTGAACACCAATAAATTCACTGGCGTTCCGGTGCCATTTGTATTGTCCTTCCCATGCAGTGGCAACACAAGAAGATAATAGCTGCCATCGGATGACCTCACCCAACGCATTCTGTGTATTGTGACTTCATGGTAAAGCTTTACAGATTTCCATTCGGTGGTCGGATCTTTCGGCCGGATTAGAAAATGTACTGAGCCTGATTTTTTTTCATCTTTGGTTTCGGATGGATTCCATTGTGCTCCTACTGCTACTTCTACC
>Ga0126304_10000168_pt1 | contig 22308 bp, 25 predicted proteins | sample Plot25_FD_92538 | JGI IMG/M metagenome (GOLD analysis project Ga0126304, IMG submission 92538) | Serpentine soil microbial communities from UC McLaughlin Reserve, CA, USA - Plot25 | ecosystem: Environmental > Terrestrial > Soil > Grasslands | place: USA: UC McLaughlin Reserve, Lake County... | reverse complement strand
GGCCCTGTAATTCTTTCCGCAGTGTGTGAACAGAAACTTTCAACTTACTGCTAACCGGCACATCGAGCTTTTTGATCTTTTTGCCCGCTATTTTTTTATCAATATTCCTGCTAAACACCTGTAAGTCGGGTAATTCGGGCATTGCATTCATTTTGAGACAATTAATAAAAAATCCTGCCAACGCAAGTGGAACACCAATCATCCGGATCGAGGTTGCCTTCTTTGTGTTGAAACATGGCCACGATGAAGGGCAATATTTTTCGGGGAATTAATCAATTGAATTACGTCGAAAAATCGGCACTACCCCATGGCATGAACATTGCAAACCTAAAGACAATGTCAGGTAACTAATTAATTAAACTATGATCAGGCCCATTTTTACCACATGCATTTTAACAGTAACAATAGCGATTGGTTTTGCTCAAACTGATACTTCTCTGAAGAAGGGTGATACACTTGGGGTGAATTCCGTTCAATCAGATTCGCTAAACGCAAAAACGTACGACACTGTCGTAACCATTACCTCTACCCCTCCGCCGGGGTCTAATGAAGTATACAAACTCAATCTCGCAGTTGACATCCCGTTGACGGCTGTAACAGCGGGTTGGTCGCTTTATGCGTTTCCAAAGATTTACGACAAACCTGGTATTAGTCAGGAGGAACTCGCCAACCTCGACAAAAACAATATCAACGGTTTTGATCGGTGGGCGGCTGATGTCTATCATGAAAATGCTGATAAAAGCAGCGACATATTTTTTTATGCAGCGATCCCTATGCCGCTGGTGCTTTTAATTGACAGGGAAATTAGGAAAGACGCTTTGAAAGTCGGCTTTTTATATCTGGAAGCGATGTCCGTTACCGGTTTGTTCTATACAGGTTCGGCGTATCTCTGGGACCGTTTTCGTCCACTTGCATATTATAAAGGCGCTCCAAATGACCCTGAATTACACGGGGATCAATTAAGTGGGAATGCACGGAATTCATTTCTGGGGGGACATCCCGCGCTTGTTGCTACTTCTAGTTTTTTCGTGGCTTCTGTATACGCAGACTATCATCCAGACTCTAAATTTAAATATGCTCTATATGGCCTTGCCGCTGTCGTAACAGGAGGTACTGCCTATCTGCGCCACCGGGGTGGTAAGCACTTTCCATCTGACCTGTTGGTTGGTACAGCGATCGGAACTCTGAATGGACTCATGGTTCCGCGGCTCCACAAAAATAAAAACTACGCAAACTCGAGGGTGAGGGTAATGCCGTTCACGGGAGACTCACACGGTTTGCATTTGGTGTATAAATTATAAATTATAAGTAACAAAGGTATAAGTAACAAAGGCTGGATTGAAGAGAGCTGAATCAGCAACGGAAAGGTCAGAGCGGGACGTCAAACCTTTTCCGTTTTTATCTATTTCAACTTCTTTTCAACTACCGATTTTCGCTTCATCCAACGAGAAAGTGGTTCGGGGATATATACCAGGTTACCCTTCTTGTCCTTTAGCCCAGCGCTTTTCATGAACGCGTTGCTGAGCGTAGTTAGTCTTTGTTGTTTCTCACTTTTCCGTGCGACTGGTTTTTTATGGATGTCTTCAAACACCTTGATTCCTTTGTTAATAATTCTTAGCTCATCCTTATACAACTTCAGTTTTCTATAGATGATCATTAGCCTGTCAAAAACGAATTCGTCTGAATTGTCCTCTTTAACGAGCCGTTCATAAAGAGCAGCAGCATCTTCAAGATTTCCCTCGGATTCTGCTTCCTTCGCTTTATCGAAAATTTCGACGGAGGACAATATGTTGTTTGATGCAGCCGCCATTGCAGTGTCGTATACTTCGCGATCGAAGTACATTAAATTTACAACAGAAATCAATTACACTATTGCAGCTGACTGCTTCTTTCTCGCTGGTTGAGATTGCTTTCTTGCAGGAACTGGAATTTTCTTCACCTCCACAGATTTTGTCCCCGAAGGGATTTCTTCCCTGGAATCCACCCAACGCTTTTCTAGTCCATCGGTAATTTCCTTCAAGAGCTTTATCAGGCGCTTTCTTTGAGCAGCGTCCGATATGTTCCACTTTTCTTTATCGAAGCGTTTATGTGCCAATTTATACTTTAGACCTGTAAGGGTTGTAGAGTAACTGTTTGCATCCAGCTTTTTAACGTGTTGATGGGCCAGGATGTACCAGTGATATTCAGTCCCTACCGGAACCCCCGAACCTTCAGGAGCCTTGCCAGCCCGGCGTTTGGCGACTTGGTATTCTATCTCCCAGAGATCCGGAGTGATCTTGTGGTCCTTCCACTCGCCTTTGTCATAATACCACTTATGACTCCTGCCGATTTTCATACCTGTATATTGCTGGCCCTCAAAAAATTTATACTGATTGTATGAGGCGGCGATGTCTTTTTTGGCCACATTTTTTGTCTTCGAACTCTTCACTCCGCCCACTGTTTTTGTTTTCATACCGTTAATTATTTATCAGATTCTTTTCTAACAGTAATCCGCATAAAAAATCTTGCCAGCTACTTATTTGGGTGGGTTCTTGAGACTAAACGGAGGCAAGCTTTTTGCGCTGTTTATGATGGTTGATATTTTACAAAATTTAAACGCACGTTTATGGCAACAAACTGGGTGGTAGATCCTGTTCATTCTGAAATCCAATTTAAAGTAAAGCACCTGATGATAACCACCGTTACAGGTTACTTTAGAAAGTATAATATTGAAGTTGAAACTGAAGGTGACGATTTCACAACTGCCTCGAAGATTATCTTTACGGCAGATATTGACTCCATTGATACCAATAACGCCCAGCGCGATACACACCTGAAATCAGCTGATTTCTTCGAAGCAGAGCGACATAAGCAGTTACGCTTCCTAGGAAAAAAATATGAAAAAATGGGAGATGAGCATAAGCTCAGTGGTGACTTATCGATTCGGGGCATAACCAGGCCCATTACACTTGACGTAGAATTCGCAGGTATAGTTGTAGACCCCTATGGTCAAACGAAGGCTGGCTTTAGTGTCGATGGAAAGATCAGTCGGAAAGAATTCGGTTTGCAGTGGAATGCCGTTACGGAAGCAGGACAGATCGTAGTAAGCGATGATATCCGGATTCATTGCGAATTGCAACTGATCAAACAAACAGGGGAAACCACGAATACCGCCAATCAGCGGCAAGAAATGGCAAAGGCTTAGGCGGGAATTCAATCTTTTCAATTAATCAAATGTTTAATATGACCACAGGGGATATCGTTCAGCTTAGATCAGGAGGACCCAAAATGACGATTCAGCGAGTGATCGGAACCGATAAGTCAAATTTCGGACTGAAAGCCGCCGATGAATACCTAAAATTGCGAGGCTTTACGGACGGAGATGTGATCTGCCAATGGTTTGAGGGAGATAATCTAAGAGATGGCACGTTCAAAATATCTAGTCTGATCCAGATTGATGATGGGTCCCGAATTTGATGAGCCCAGGTCATGATGAGCCTATTAGCCAATAAAATCCTGATTGACTCACTGGAATTCACGGCGGACCGGCCCTAGACGGTGCCGCATTCCTCTTTGATAAATAATTTTATGTATTGCGCTTGATTAAAAAGAATAGCATGAGAATTGCTGTGTATCTTTATTCAAAGGATACTTATGCATATTCAATTTAAAAAAAATATACAGTTCACAAGACACGTAAAAGTAAGCGGAAGGGTTAGGGAATTTAATTTTAGGAAAATCCCTGGAATTCCTGAAGAACTTTTTCATGTTGACGTGAGCGATGAACGCAGCAATCGGATCATGTTTAAGATGCAGAAAACCGATTCTCAGTGGAAGATCCTCGAGCAGCAATTGCCCCAATGGGTATACGAAGGAGAATCAAAACTTCACGATTTAATTGAAGAAGAACTTCATAATCCTTCTGAGTAACAGCTTTGCAACGAGTTTCATTAGCCGGATCCTGGTAGTGTGAGAAACTAATCAACCGATCCTGCTTTGTCCTTCTATTACTTTTTTGCGATCCATAAAACTATAGCTGTCGGCACCAGGTTCTCTGGTGCCGATCTTTTTTACAACATTGGTCAGCGTTTAAACACTTATTTCGGTGTCAGAACAACCATAGGAATATGGGATCCAACTCATTTCCGTAAGCGAAGTGGCATAGCTTTTTCATTACTGATGAAAAAACTTATATGTCTCCAAATAACAGGAATAAATCGGCCGATAGAATAAATAAGCCTCAACAGGCAAAGGTAAAACCAGATACTCCCGAAGATGTAAAAGCAGCACACGATCAGGCCGAAAAAGACATTGAAAAAGATGCAGACCTGAGTATACACAGTCCGAACGATGATCTTGATGAAGGTGAGACAGCCAGGCTGGGTGAAGAGAAGACTGACCTGGTGTAAACAAAGGACTCAATACATCTCTAAAGGCTGGCTTTGTAATGGCATAATTAATGCAATAGACAGGTCTGTAACATCTTAACACTCGAGTAAAAACTTTTATCATGAAATCAATCAACACATCACTACGACTCTTACTCACTGCTTTGAGTTTCTCTGCCCTTACTCTTGTTGGGTGTAAAGGCAAGCCGACAGACAGTGAAATACAAGCTTCGATCAATGAAAAAATTTCCAGTAAAGAAGAAATGAAAGGTCTGAATGCATCTGTTAGCAATGGAGTTGTTACCCTTACGGGGGAATGTCCCACTGAAGAATGCCGTAAGGATTGCGCTGACGCTGTTAAGAATATGAAAGGGGTCAAGGATGTCGAGAACAATATTCGTGTCGCGAGCGCAGCGCCGGCACCGGTCGAAATTACAGCTGACGAAACGCTCAAAACCTCTGTAAATGACGTTGTGAAGAATTATAAAGGTGTTGAAGCTGATGTGAAAGACGGTGTTGTTACGCTCCGCGGCGAAATTCAGCGCTCCAAGTTGCAGGATCTTATTGTTTCTTTAAACGAATTGAAACCACGCAAAGTTGAAAACCAATTAGTCATCAAATAGCCAAAACTTACATTTATGGTACTCTCACAAAAATACCAGGAGCTGATTAATACAGCTAAATCCAGTGGAACTGCAAATCTGCAGGTACGTGAACAAAACAATGTTCTGTACATTGACGGCGAGGTGACTTCTGAGGAAACCAAGCAAAAGTTGTGGGATCTCTATAATAAAATCGATCCGGATTATCGTGCTGGCGATCTTGTAATGAACCTGACCGTAGCCGGGCGCGGCACAGCAACAGAATATGAAGTCGTAAAAGGTGATAGCCTGAGTAAGATTGGCCAGAAATTCGGGATTGCATGGAAAGACATTTATGAGGCAAATCGCAATATCATTAAAAACCCGGACCTGATTCAACCGGGTTGGAAATTGAAAATACCTCAAAAAGCATGACTCAGGATTTCATTCTTTACGGAGGGGCCTCATCTGGAAGGATGACACCCTTAAATCTGAGGAAGCTGTCATCCCGTGGACGAAGATGTCATCCTTTTGCGGAGAGGTGTTAGTCCCTCTGGAGGCATAACTTTTTGTGAAATGCCGGGAATGAAGCAAAGCAAACTCCTGAAGGTTCTATTGAGCGTGCAGGGTAGTTACACATTGATTACTGCTGTGTGGCCTTTAATCAATATTCAAAGTTTCATGGTCATTACCGGGCCGAAGACCGATATATGGCTCGTAAAAACTGTCGCCGTTGTGTTGTTGCCAATTGCTTTGTTATTGCTGTTACATCTTCTCAGACCCACAGATCCGATCCACCTAATTGTAGTTGGCCTTACCTGTTCAATTGGATTGGCTGCGATTGACTTTTATTATTCTATAAAGGGCACTATTTCCTGGGTGTATGCGGTGGATGGAGTTCTGGAATTCGTGTTCTTCCTATGCTGGCTGTACATTGGAATTCGCGTGTACACGGCAAGATAAGTGTTCGTTGTCTGTTGATTCCTTCGTGCTTTGGCGCCCTGGCGGCGAAAAAAGAATTGCCACCAGGCATAAAGTGAGAGGTCGCTTCCCAGCCATAACAGATTTAGAACAGGTCGTTCGTTCTCGGCATTTTATTAATCCGAACGATGCGCAGCTTGTCGAACAAAAGAATCGTAAAATAGATCGGATCAATCTCATTCCATTTTACGCCGAAATTTATACTTCCAGGGAATTTGTGATGATTGTTGTGATAAGCTTCACCCAGCATGAACACATCTATAGGAAAGAGATTCTTTGAAGTGTTATTCACATTGAAGTTTGTAGTGCCATACTTATGTGCAAACCAGTTGATAATCCCACCATGAATTGGACCGATCATCGCGTGGACAGGAATCAGGAGATATTGCCAAGGTGATGTAGCAAAGAAGAGATAAAAGAGCGTATACAATGCAATCCAGATCACCCTCATAAACCATGGATGGGCAATGCTATCGAATGTTCGCCAATCGGGTAGGTTTTTAGTGAACTTATCCTCCACCTGTAATCTGCCATTAAAAACGTCAGCATACTTCTTACGCGTACGATTCATCAGCGAAAGAAAGCCAGGAGCATGCATCGGTGAATGAGGGTCATCTTCTGTATCTGTAAAGGCATGATGGAGACGGTGCAGAATGGCATACGTTCGAGGACTCATATATGACGAGCCCTGGGTGATAAAAGTAAGAATGTAAAAAACTTTTTCCCAGAATTTACTCATGGTAAAAGCCCCATGAGCGGCATAGCGATGAAGAAAAAAGGTCTGACAAAAAAGCGACAAATACCAATGCGCCACGAAAAAAATCAATACAGCCATGCTCAATTACTTATAAAATCCAATACCCAATACGGGAGTGCAAAGAGACATCATTTTGACGACTTTTTTCAAGTTTTTTTAAAACTATCATAAGTCAACTAAACGAGAATCAGGATTTGTCCAAACTATATACCATTCGATCAATTTCCTCCCCAATAAATTTAGTTTCTTGCTCTAAATTGGGGCGGCTCTGCTTCCATTGGTCGCCGTTTTTCTCGAGTTCGAAGTCTCCGTCGCACTCTCGAGTGCGGTTAAAGTGATGGCATTCAGCGCGAAAATGTGTATCGTCAAGTCGATATATGCTAAAATACTTTCTGTGTCCGTCACCATCATCGAACACCGAGTGAAATATAAAGTCCATTGTGAGGTTTTAAGAAAGCCTGCAACTTCTGTGCCGCCAGTCTCTGCTATGATTATCACAGCGTTCTGCCGTATTCTACAATAAAAATTTACCGCCGCAGATATCTTCCCTTTAAAATTTTGTCCATCACTTCTTCTTTCATAGTTCTACTGATAGGAATATGATGCGTGCCGATGATAATCTCGTTTGCCTCGATGCTTTCAATTTTTGATACGGAGACGAGGTAGGACTTATGAACTTTCAAGAAGATGTTTTGTGGCAAACTTTCTTCCACCGATTTGAAAGTAAGATATGTGATATATTTTTTGTTGATCGTATGTACTGCAATGTAATTCTGCAGGGCTTCCACATATAAGATATCCGAATAATTCACTTTCACCAGTTTGTTGTCTGTTTTGATGAAAAAATGATCATCTTCAACGATAATTGGCTGCAGTGAAGGTGCTTTGCCGGAGTCGTGCAGGGTTCTTGCTTTAACAACGGCCTTCCAGAAGCGCTCAAACGAAAATGGCTTAAGAAGATAATCTGCTGCATTCATTTCAAACCCATCAACCGCATATTCAGGATAAGCAGTGGTAAAAATAACCAACGGCGGATTAGCGAGCGATTTCAAAAATTCCATCCCGGTTATCTTTGGCATCTGAATATCTAGAAATATCAAATCTACCTTGCCATCCATTAACGCATCGGTCGCTCTCAGTGGATTATCAAACTCACCAGTAAGATTCAAAAACTCAACATCTCCGATATACTCCCGAAGTCCCTTCCGCGCCAAAGGTTCGTCATCGATAATTATGCAGTTAAGTTTCATATAAGGTGTTTGATGTACGATGTTTTATGTATGACGTGTGATTTGGTGTTTGGTGGACAATGCCAGATATATGGACATTTGATGTATGATGTACAAATCCAGAAACGTAGAATTCAAAGGTCACAATCCTGAGTTTAATCTCTGGATCATTCTTATATCGCATCGCACATCAAACATCGTACATCTAATAGCGTACATATTTCTAAATCTTCAACTCCAACTGCACCCTAAACGTTTCCTCATTATTATGAATTTCCAGATTGTGTTTATCTGGATAAAGCAATTCAAGTCTTCGTTTTACATTACTTAACCCGATGCCACCTGGAATCAGCGTTTTTTGTAATTGATTTTCTTTTGAGTTTTCTACACAAAAAGAAAAGCTGCCGTTATTCCTTGCGAGGTCCACGTGCACGAAGTTTGTATTATTCTGGTGATGCGAAATATGCTTGAATGCGTTCTCAACAAAAGGTATCAAAAGCAGGGGCACAATCTGGAATCCCCTGATCTCGCTTTGTATATTCACTTCAACTTCATAGTTCGTATCCTTTCTTAATTTTTGTAGACGGATATAATCCTGCAGGTAGGCGACTTCTGTTTCAATCGCGATGGTATCAGCATTACAATCGTACAGTTGATAACGTAGCAGGTCAGAAAACTGTAAAAGAGTTTTGCGAGCTTCTGTATTGTGTTTGTCTATCAAAAAATAAATTGCATTCAACGAATTAAATAAAAAATGAGGGTTTATCTGCGATTTTAAAAACTTTAGTTCGGTCTGAGCCTTCTCCTGGGCGATCTCGGTTAATCTCCGCTGTGTTTGCAGGTAGTCTTTAATTAACCTGCAGGCCGCACCTGTAGTAACCAGCAGAAATACAGGAATAATGTTATCATAAAACCTTGTCTTCATATTAGTGAACGGTTCCATGCCCGGATATACCAATGCCATGACTATTTTTAACTTCAGTAACCCCACTCCGATAATCATTGCCAGATATATTGAGAAAAAAGAGACGTACTTCTTTGTATACAACAGTTTTGGAATCAAAAGGTAATTGGTGATGTATGTCAGCAAAGCGAGTACTGATACCTTAAAAGCCGTGACCTGCACAGCGATTTGCTGCGATGGAAAGTCTTTTGCCCTAAAAAAATACCAGCCGGCAAATAGAACGGCCCATGGCAAAAGATGGTGTAGTTTGTACTTAGTAAGGTATTGCCACCATTTCATAAGTCAAAATAAATATACTAAAACCGTGCGGGATGATTGTTTACACTTATGGTAAGATTCCCTTGACCAACTGCTGTTCACCATCCATCAACGCTTATTAGTAGAATGTCAAGCAAACCCAGCCTCTTACGTAAAACATTTGCTTCATCGCAGGTTGAGCGTCATTTTGTGTTGCTCAAAGCGTGCACATGTTCCACCTTAAATTGTAAAATATGAAAGCGAATGATTCGGCTGTCTTCATCGCACTCCTGATAATCCTGGGTGGTTGTTCAGAAAACGAGACGAATGCGCAAACCCAAAGCACTTCTCTATAACGAAGAGTCGGCGGACAATGTGAGGGTTGCAAAGCAATTTATGAAAATAAAACTCCTTTCTCAAGACTCGATTGGCAATTAACATTACCGGATTACAACGACAACGGGCCGAAAATGCACATTTCTGGAACTGTTTATAAGGCAGATGGAATAACTCCTGCAGCGGGTACTGTCCTATACTTTTATCATACCGACCAAAACGGTGTTTATCCACAGGGTAAAGAAACAGGCTGGGGACGGCGACATGGATATAGCCGGGGATGGCTAAAAACAAATGACAATGGACAATACAGCATAAAGACATTGAAACCTGGTGCATATCCGAACCGCCGTGCGGCAGCTCATATTCATTGCATCATTAAAGAAGATAATTTAAATGAGTATTATGTAGGAGATTTTTTATTCGAAGATGATCCCTTGTTAAGCGACGCAGATAAATCAAATAGAAATGTGCCATGGGAATGGTGTTCTGAAATTGCAGGAAAGGAATGGAACGCTTTTCGCCGAGAGAAATATATATCTTGGCAAAAACGTGAGGAACTATCCTGCATCGAAAACGAGAGGGCGTTTTTCTTATAACAAAGATTTGGGAGTTCTTTCTCCAAACAATAAACTGCCGATTCTTACAAGGTTACTACCTTCCTCAATAGCAATTTTATAATCAGCGCTCATACCCATTGAGAGAGTCTGCATTTTTACACGCTTTGTATGCATGCTCGAATATTTATCAAATAGTGCGTTGAGATATTTAAACTCAAGTTTAATCTTATTGAGATCGTCTGTAAACGAAGCCATGCCCATCAGGCCTTTGATATTCACATTAGTGAGGCCGTCTACTGCCTCGTATCCGGGAAGTGCTGCAAACAATTCGTCAAGCTCTGCTTCACTCAATCCAAATTTAGTTTCTTCCTGGGCGATATGCACCTGCAACAGACAATCAATAACCCTTTTGTGTTTCAAACCCTGTTTGTCGATCTCCAGCAACAACTTCAAGCTGTCAACTCCATGGATCAGGTGAACAAATGATGAAATGTATTTTACTTTCTTTGATTGCAGATGACCGATAAAGTGCCAGCGGATATCTTTCGGCAATATAAAGTGCTTCTCTGTTAACTCCTGTACATAGTTTTCTCCAAAGTCGCGGTGGCCGAGTTCATACAGCTCCATGATTTCCGCAACCGTTTTAGTTTTGGACACTGCAACAAGTGTTACCTTTTTCTGCTGCAACTCATGAAGGATATTATTGTATGATTTTTTATGTATAGGCATGGATTCAATTTGTGGTTGTAGCTTGTAGTTGGTAGTTGTAACGGTTATCAATCCATCTCCTTTGCGAACCTGTGCGATTCTTTGCATCCTTCGCGTTTTGGTCTTTTTTTGCAAAGGGCGCAAAGAATCGCAAGTGCATCATCGATCGCAAAACAGCAAGCCACGATTCACCAACCACAAACAACAAACCAAACTATTTCAATATCTCCCGACTGATCACAATTCGTTGGACCTCACTGGTACCTTCATATATCTGCGTAATCTTGGCGTCCCGCATTAAACGTTCAACATGATATTCTTTTACATAACCATAGCCTCCATGGATTTGAACAGCCTCAACAGAAGCCCACATTGCCGTCTCAGAAGCATACACTTTTGCCATTGATGAGCTAAGTGCATAATCCATTTTATTGTCCTTTTGCCAGGCAGAGCGCATGCACAACAACCGGGCTGCTTCGATGCGTGTTGCCATATCTGCTAACTTGAACTGTATCGCCTGGTGACGAGCAATTTCCTTTCCAAAAGCCTTTCTTTCCCGTGCATACTTTACCGAGAGTTCATAGGCGCCGCTTGCAATACCAAGCGCCTGCGAGGCAATTCCGATCCGTCCTCCGGCTAAAGTTTTCATAGCAAAGGTGAAGCCGAAACCATCATCACCAACCTTGTTTTCTTTAGGAACCTTCACGTCCTGGAACATGATACTGTGTGTATCGCTGGCGCGGATTCCAAGCTTGTTTTCCTTCGCTCCCACGGTAACCCCGGACCAGTTTTTTTCTACGATAAACGTGTTGATACCATGACTGCCTTTTGACAAATCTGTTTGTGCCATTACAAGGTAAACGGAAGCAGAATTTCCATTGGTGATCCAGTTTTTCGTACCGTTTAACAAATAATGGTCTCCTTTCTCTTCGGCAATAGTTCTTTGAGAGGTTGCATCGCTGCCCGCTTCAGGTTCGCTGAGGAGAAATGCGCCAATATAAAGATTGTCATCCCTACTACCCTGAGCAAGGGGCGTTAGATATTTTTGTTTCTGTTCTTCCGTTCCGAAGGTTTCCAATCCCCAACAAACAAGAGAATTGTTGACGCTCATGCAAACACTCACGCTGGCGTCGACTTTACTAATTTCCTCCATCGCCAAAACGTAACTGATGGTATCCATACCGGAGCCACCATATACAGGATCCACCATCATGCCCATGAAACCCAGTTCAGCAAGTTTCAATACCTGTTCCTTCGGAAATCTTTGGTGCTCATCTCTTTCGATTACGCCTGGTAAACACTCAGTCTGCGCGAAATCACGCGCCGCCTTTTGAATCATCAAATGTTCTTCTGTTAATTGAAATTCCATGTGAGGCTTTTAATGAGGCGCAAAAATAAAAGAATATAAGGAATATAACTAACAACTGTTCGCCAATCTTTATGTCAGGTAAATACGCACAAAAAACCCCGGTCTTACCGGGGTCAGATATGATGTACTAACTTAAGATCGCAGACCTCTTTCCCTGAGATCTCTCTTCGCCTCATCCTTGTTGATATAATCTTCATCCTCTTCTATGTCGACCGCTGCATCATCATTGGCTACTTCCGTCTCAACATCATCAACGTCTTCATCATAATCTACGGTGTCAATATCGTCCTCATCATCCTCATCATCATCGTCAATTTCGAGGTCATCGTCATCACCTGGTAAGTCTTCAATATTAGCGGTATCTCTGATATACTTTTCGGCACCCTCACCCAGGATACCTTCACCGGTATTCCCGGTTTGCAGATCGGGATTTTGCAGGTTATTTGTCATGATTGAAATGTTTTATTGTCAATCAAATTGAGTTAAAATATTATGCCAGCAAGAAAGCAAAACTAGTTTTGCCACGGATTTCACGGAGTTATACGGACGAAGACAGGTAAAAAAAATCCATGTAATCCCTGGCAAAAAAAATTAGAGGAAGTTTAAAGCACTCGTCCTCAACGCACATTTGTTAAGGAGTTACATCATCAAATCGCCTCGAAAGAAAAACTTATCTTTGTCAACCGTTCGAATCTTTTTCTATGTTGGCTGACAGAAAAAATATTACACCGCTCTTCAGTTTTGCCTGGTTGTTATTGCCAGTAAATTTTTACATCCCGTAGTAATAGCTTGTTACGTTAACTCTTATCACACTAATTCTACCCATCACTATAAGTTTGCCTTGTATGAAGAACATTAAGCTGATAGAAGTTCCATCAGAGATAGGAGCAGGAACACGAGGAGCCAGCCTCGGCATAGACGCCATTAAAATTGCAGCATTGGATTTTATGAGTAATTTTTTTATCCATTTTCCTTCTGAAAAAATTCCTCATGAGAACAAGCTGCTTTATGAACCGATTGAGTCACCCTATGCGAAACGTATCAAGGGCATTGCAGCTTTATACGAAAGGGTAAGCAAGGCCGTGAGCGATTCTTTAAAAAATAATTTTTTCCCTGTTGTTATAAGTGGGGATCATAGCATCGCCGGCGCTACCATCGCCGGGGTAAAAATCGCTAAACCGAAAAGCAAAATAGGTGTTATCTGGATAGATGCCCATGCCGACATGCACACTCCCTTCACTACGCCATCGGGAAATGTTCACGGTATGGCGCTGGCAGCCACAATCAACGAGGACAACCGGGATTGCGCAGTACACGAAGTCGACGACGAAACCATCAAGTATTGGAACCAGCTGAAAAATATCGGGAAAGTGGCACCGAAGGTTTTACCGGAAGATGTTGTATTGATCTCTTTGCGTGACTTTGAAAAAGAGGAAAGGTATATCATTGAGAAATATGGGATGAAAGTGATTACAACAAATGAAGTAAGAAGAAAGGGACCGGAGAATGTTGTGAGAAGCGTCATCCGGTACCTCGCGGATTGCAGTGATATTTATATCAGCTTCGATGTAGATAGCCTTGATTCATCTATCTCAAAAGGTACTGGAACACCTGTCAATAACGGCTTGCGGGAACGCGAAGTGGAAGACCTTATCAGCAAATTCATGCAGAACCGGAAGATCTGTTGCTTCGAAATTACGGAAGTCAATCCGACGCTGGATAAGGAAAATCTCATGTCTGAGATTGCGTTTAATATTCTGCAGCGGAGTGTGAATGTTTTAATGATGAATTAGTTTTTTGCCACTGATTACACGGGTTTGCACGGATTTAATCCGTGTTAATCCGTGGCAAATTTTCTTTAAAACAGTTCCTGTTGCCTTTTATCATTCTTCATATCCCAGGCAATCTCCACACTCTTATTGAAATCAAACAGCTTTGTTCCAACCGCTTTCCAGCCCATTACTTCAGCAATGTTATTAATTTTTATTTTTTGTGTTTTTGCCTGGGCGCCCCTTCCTGATTTTATAAGCACTACGGGCTCAGGGTGTGTAGTGACTGCTTCTAAAAAGTTACCATCTCCCTCTTTGATAAAGTAAAATTTGTTGTGCAGCGTAGTCGTTTCTATTTTGAACCGCTTGACATTGTACTGCATTTTATCATTGTCGAGATAGATCGCCGTTACAATTTTGTCCGGGTGAAACTTTTCAATTTGGATGATCTTCTCTGCGTCGAATCTCTGGGTTAACTCCTGATCGGTTATCTCGTAATTCCCGTCGTTATATACAACCAATATTTTATCCTCGGCTTCGAAACTTCCAAGGAATTCGCCCTTTTCTTCCGTGTTCAAACGGCCGAAGGTGTCATCAAACCAAAGCTTTCGCCCGCTCAAGGTAGACTTACCGGCTTCCTTAAATTTGACGGTTCGGATGGGATACTTGGTAACCTGGTTACCAAGACTGCTACGCCCCTTGATTTCAAGAGTTTCGAAATAAAAGTCAAATTCTTTTATGCGCGCTGAACAATTTGGATTCAGGATGATCTTCACTACTTCTGCCTCTCCATGTGGATTCGCAGAAAAATAATGAACCCTGGTTTTGTCCTCTCCTTTAGTGAGGTCATACTCTTTTTCGCGTGTCACTCCGGTAACATTAAAACGCTTTGCGAGACTTACACCCGACTTCCCATCGACATAAATCATGTTATAAGTGGTACGCTCATCATTTTTTTGAAACACTGCAAGATGGATGATATCTTTCCCGATAAAAGCCTTATCGGCGAGCTTTACCACTTTCATTTTACCAGCCTTGGTAAAGGCGATGATATCATCGAAACTTGAGCAGTCGAAGGCGAATTCATCCTTCTTTAAAGAAGTTCCTATGAATCCGTCGGATCTGTTGACATATAACTTCGTGTTGGCAATAGCAACTTGTTTTGCCTGAATCGTATCAAACAAACGGATCTCAGTTTTCCTTTCACGGCCCTTACCATATTTTTTTAGTAATCCCTCGTAATAAGCCACCGCAAAATCGACAAGATTTGCAAGATCATATTTTACCTGTTTGATCTCGGTTTCGAGATTTTTGATTTGTGCATTCAACTCATCAATATCCAGTTTGTAGATTCTTCGTACGGGCTTCTCCGTAAGTTTCAAAACATCTTCCCGGCTGATATCTTTCTTCAATTGCTTTCTGAATGGAACAAACGCTTTTGCAATGGCGTCCAAAACCTTTTCCCAGGTCTCATGCTTCTTTTCAAGCTCTTTATAGATCTTCTCTTCGAAGAATATTTTTTCCAGCGATGTGTAATGCCATTTGTCCTGTAACTCCGCAAGTTTGATCTCCAGCTCTTTTTTTAGCAGGTCCTTAGTATTATCTACCGAGATGCGCAACAATTCATGCACTCCAAGAAATTGCGGCTTTTGTTCAACGATCACGCAAGTGTTCGGAGACACGCTGATTTCGCAGTCTGTAAATGCATACAAAGCATCGATTGTTATATCAGGAGATATGCCCGGCGCAAGATCGATTTGAATTTCGACCGCTGCGGCTGTATTATCGGTTACTTTTTTGATTTTTATCTTCCCCTGATCGTTTGCCTTAACGATCGAATCCATTAATTGAGCTGTGGTGATGCCATAAGGAACATCCTTAATCACTAAGGTTTTTTTATCAAGCTCTTCTATATGTGCCCGGACCCTGATCCTTCCGCCTCTCTTTCCCTCACTATAATTGGTCGCGTCAATCATCCCACCTGTTTGAAAGTCGGGAAACAATTCAAACTTTTTACCACGCAGGTATTTGGTAGACGCTTCGATTAGCTCACAAAAATTGTGAGGAAGAATTTTTGTAGCAAGACCCACTGCAATTCCCTCAGCGCCTTGAGCAAGCAAAAGTGGAAATTTCATTGGAAGGGCTACGGGTTCATTCTTTCGTCCATCATAGCTTAGCTGCCACTCAGTTGTTTTCGCATTGAATGCAACTTCGAGTGCAAATTTGGATAGTCGTGCTTCGATATACCGGGCAGCAGCGGCCTCATCTCCTGTTCTGACATCACCCCAATTTCCCTGTGTTTCAATCAGCAGATCCTTTTGTCCAAGGTTCACCAATGCATCCCCGATGCTCGCATCACCATGGGGATGATACTGCATACTTTGGCCGATAATATTTGCTACTTTATTAAATCGACCGTCATCCATCTCTTTCATCGCATGCAAAATGCGGCGCTGTACAGGTTTCAATCCATCCTCTACAGCAGGCACAGCCCTTTCAAGTATTACATAAGAGGCGTAGTCGAGAAACCAGGTCTTATATTGCCCGGTAACCCCAGAATCGCCGATAGGCAGCTGATCGGTATTTTTTGATTTAGCCATTATTTTTAGACTCTTTTCGTGATAATCTCAATATTATTTGAAACAATGATTGTTTCAATTGAATAATTCTCCGACGAAAATCTATCATCTGAACAATCATATCCTGCTCGTCTTACCAATCAAACCCAAATGTGTATCCTTGAATCCTGTAAAATATTTCAAACCATAGCCAAACACCCTGTCCATGCTCGAATGGCCCAATAATATCAAACCGCAAATCTGTATGATCTCGTTTTGAGAAAAAAAGCCAGCAGCAAAAACTGCAAGAGCAACGCCCTTATGATGAAGTATATTATACGAAATGGCACCCAGCCTGTTGTTTACCAGATACCCGAGCATGCCGATATCGGGACCGAACGCCAGAATAAGGTAAGCCCACCAGGCTGATTGATACAGAGTGAGGAGATAGATGCAACCAATAAACATAGCAAGTTCTTCCAGTCGCAACAGGTTTTTCATCGATTCGGTTTTTAGGGTCGCAGTCGACCGTATTGAGATGATGAGTTTTTGCGGTTGCTGTTTCACTCTGCTGTGATCGTCTCTTGCGCCGACTTCGCCTTAATCTCAAAGTCCTTCATGTTTCTTATTTGGCCCTGAACATCAAATTCACCAGCCGCGATAATTTCCTTTAACCGCCATAACAGAAATGCATCTCCGGTTTTATGAGTGGCCTTATTTAGGTACGCGTGTATGATTTTGCTCGCCTTCTGCCAGTCGCCCGAGATAAACTTTTTGAGGTCCACATCATAGAAATCATAGTCATACTGAACCAGTTTCTTCCCTCCTTCGAGAATCCGAACTCCTTTGTCTTCATTTTGAAGACGGTTCCACTCATCAGGATCAATCTCAAACTCACTTAATGTAACGGGTCTTGCAAGCTTTTTCGCCTTTACAAACTCACGTGGAGGAATATTAAACAAGTTTTCAGGATAAAAAATGCTTCCTTTTTCATTGATGAACGGAAGATTGTTCAGGTACAACATAAATATTCTTCCCTGGAAATTCTTTAGCTGGGTGATCAGCCAGTAATAACCGCTTACATCATGTTTGTTCTGAGCGGCCCATATCCAAACGATTTCGCTCGCATCATTTTGCAATCTTTCAGTCAAAGCGTTCACCGTTTTCTGACCATCTACATGACCGTCATCCGCGATGCCATCATAATCACCTCCTGCTAAAATTTCTCTCCACCATTGTCTACGTGACTCAATGCCTTCAGGATTATAAACATCTTTTATCGGGCCCACCGCGAAGTCATCCTTTATTTCCATGACATCGCCTTTCATGGATTCATCCAACTCGAAACTTTTTTCCAAGGCAGAAACATCGGCTTGCTGAAAAACGACATGAATCATTTCTTTAATATTTTTTTCGGAAAGACGTGAGAAGAGGCTAAGGAGTATGCTCATCTTCCTGTCATTGCCAGAATCATTTTATTCGTTTGCCATTGGTTTTCCATCGATCAGGTCTAATTCTATTTTTAGATTGTCGATGATAAAATCCTGGCGCTGGGGAGTATTCTTTCCCATATAATATTCAAGTATGTCCTGGATATGCGTTTCGGGCATAATCATAACCGGTTGAACCCTCATGTCGGCGCTAATGAAACGTGCAAACTCGTCCGGCGAAATTTCGCCGAGCCCTTTAAACCGGGTGATTTCCGGTTTGCTTCCCAGCTTTTTGATCGCAGCCTGCTTTTCACCTTCATCATAACAATAGATTGTTTCTTGCTTGTTGCGAACTCTGAACAACGGTGTTTCCAGGATATACACATGGTTGTTCTTAACAAGATCAGGGAAGAACTGGAGGAAGAAAGTCATTAAAAGCAAACGGATATGCATGCCATCAACGTCGGCATCAGTTGCAATAACAATGTTGTTATAGCGAAGACCTTCATACGATTCTTCGATATTCAAAGCATGTTGCAAAAGATTGAATTCCTCATTTTCATATACTACCTTTTTCGTAAGTCCGAAGCAGTTAAGAGGTTTTCCGCGCAAACTAAATACAGCCTGCGTTTCAACACTGCGTGCCTTCGTGATGGATCCGCTGGCACTATCCCCTTCTGTTATGAAGATGGTACTTTCCTTTTGCTTTTCCAGAATGGCATCCTTCTCTTTACCGGTTGCCTCATCATTGAAGTGATAGCGGCAATCCCTTAACTTTTTGTTATGGAGGTTTGCTTTCTTCGCTCGCTCATTTGCCAGTTTCTTGATACCAGCTAATTCTTTACGCTCTCTTTCGTTCTGCTCGATCCTTTTTTTCAACGCCTCAGCTGTCGCCGGAGTTCTATGGAGATAGTTGTCTAATTCCTTTGCCAAAAATTCGACGACAAAATTCCGCATCGAAGGACCGCCATCATAAACAACCTGCGAACCTAATTTTGTCTTCGTTTGCGATTCAAACACCGGCTCCTGTACGCGAACGGAGATGGCGGAACAAATACTGCCGCGGATATCCGAAGCATCATAATCTTTCTTATAAAAATCGCGGATTGTTTTTACGTAGGCCTCCCGAAATGCCGCAAGGTGCGTCCCTCCCTGTGTTGTATACTGGCCATTCACGAAAGAGTAATATTCCTCGCCATACTGGTTTTCGTGGGTTATCGCCACTTCAATGTCTTCCCCTCTTAAGTGGATGATCGGGTATCTTAATTCGTCAGCATTTGTTTTGCGTTGAAGAAGGTCAAGCAAACCGTTTTTGCTTACATATCTTTTCCCGTTCAGGTTAATGACGAGTCCAGCGTTGAGATAGCAATAATTCCATAACTGGTTATCCAGGTACTCATGTACATAGTGAAAATTTTTGAATACGTTTTCATCGGGGATAAAGGTAATGAGCGTTCCGTTTTCTTCCCCGCTTTTCGTTTCTTTATATTCCTTTACAAGTATCCCTCTTTCGAATTCGGCAGACTTTTCTTTTCCCTCACGGATTGCAGTTACTTTGAAGTAATTGCTTAACGCATTCACCGCTTTTGTTCCCACTCCGTTTAATCCAACCGATTTTTGAAACGCTTTACTATCATACTTTGCGCCCGTATTGATCTTACTTACGACATCCACAACTTTTCCGAGAGGAATCCCACGGCCGTAATCGCGAACGGTAACAGTCTTCCCTTCAATTGTGATATCCACATGCTTTCCATAGCCCATAGTGTGCTCATCGATACAGTTATCAACAACTTCTTTGAGCAATACATAAATCCCGTCATCGGGGCTAGACCCATCGCCAAGTTTGCCTATATACATCCCCGGACGCAGCCTTATATGCTCTCGCCAATCGAGACTTTTAATACTTTCTTCAGTATAGTCGAACAAGTTCTGTTTAGCTTCTGCCATAGGATCAGTTACGGTTTTTTGAGGCCTGGACGTTTTAAAGTGACATCAGGATTAGTACTTACTTCAACGGTTTTCTTCCTTTTATAATATATCTCTGTTGTAATCTCGTATGTCAAACCGCGCAAATATATGGAAACGGCAGCAGAGGCTGATTGTTGGGAAATACACCATTGTGAATAAGATAGAAAAACTCATTTCGGCTTAAGTGGCGCTGGCATTGGGGAATCACGCCATAGCCTATATTTGGCTTTTTATTACATGGCTGAAATAGTCGTTTCATCAACCTCAAGGTGCTATATGAAAAAATACTGCGAGTATATAATTGCTTCCCTCCTTTTATTTTCCGAAGGAGCAAATGCATGCACGACGTTTTTCATCAATCAAAACGGCAAGATGGTCTTTGGCCGTAATTACGATTGGGTATCGGGGTCCGGGATGGTGAATACCAATTTGCGTGGGTTGGCGAAAACTTCTTTTCCGATGCAGGAAGGAAAAACGATCAGTTGGGTTTCGAAATATGGAAGCATCACGTTTAACCAATATGGAAAAGAATTTCCGACAGGGGGCATGAATGAAAAAGGTCTGGTTGTTGAATTGATGTGGCTTGACGAAACGCAATACCCTTCACCCGATCACCGTCCTGCGATCAGCGTTTTGCAGTGGATACAGTATCAACTGGACAATTGCGCAACAATAGAAGAAGTTTTAGCCACAGACAAGATAGTGCGAATTGCGACTGTGGGAACAACGCCGCTTCACTACCTTGTGGCCGATGGAAAGGGAAATGCCGCAACAATAGAATTTCTTCAAGGGAAAATGGTAGTACATAAAGGCGGCGATCTAAAACCTCCGGTCCTTACAAACAGCATATACAAAGAATCTGTTCTGCATATTAAGTCCGCTTCGCAAAGTGCTTCACACAACGGAAGTTCATTAGGCAGATTTGCGAAAGCTTGTTCGATGGTCCAGCAATACGACCCGAAAATTGCTCCCTCGGTTATTGACTATTCATTTGCCATCCTAAACGAAGTTTCGCAGGGAAATTTCACAAAGTGGAGCATTGTATACGATATCACTGAGCTGAAGATTTATTTTAGGACAAATTCGCATCGCGACATAAAGTCGGTCAACTTCAACGCATTTGATTTCGGGTGTACAGAGCCCGCTATGTCTTCGGATATAAACATATCAGCAGCCGGAGATATCGTCAAGAAGTTCCTTCCCTTTTCATCGGCTTTGAACCTCAAAACAGTACAAAAAAGCTTTGTTGAAAGTATGGATCGAATATCGGTACCTGCTCCGTATACAGAAAAAATCGCCGATTACCAACAAAAAATTCACTGCCACTAAGCCCAGTAAAAATATTTATTGATATAAAGCAATGATTTCCAACGGGTCATGGTTCAAAAATTTTTCGGCAGTTGATTGTCGTCCCGGTTCAAGACGAAATTATCCTAAATTTGACCATCGCCTCGTCTCTAGCATTTCGAACCGTCGGCTGATCTGAGACAGACGATCATTAAATTCTCCAGAGCTTTTTTTACAACCCATTTTGTTCAGCTACTAACTCTTCTTTTTTAATTTTTAAAATGTGTAAGTATGTATTCGTATGCGTTGCTGGAAAACGGCTGTCATTATCTGATTCAAGAAAAAGAAGACTCTCCTATTACTCTTATCCAGGTGACGGTGGAAAGCGACCACTGTTTGTATATCACTATGTTCGGTGATGAAGAAGCAATGGTCTGGAGGCGAAAAAACGATCCTATATTCGACATAATAGAATTGGTAAGCGATGAAACTGTTAAAGAATGGGAATCTCTTTACAATAAAGATGCGTACAACTATGAGGAAGATGATGAATAGCCAGAAACTTATCTGGTCTCTGGTGTAGGCGGATTTATTTTTGCCGATTTAACGAATCTTATGTAGCCTCTGGTTTTTGAAGTATCTATTATAATATTTATCTTCAGGAAAACAATAAACAGGCATTTTACGTTGTAGCAGGATTCCCATGCTTTATTCCCACGATAAATACCGAGCTGTCCGGAAATTAGTGCTGATCGTAATAGGGATCCTCACAATTATACCTTTGGCCCCCCTAATTAACCGGTATATTCCACCATTGATGGTTGGAAGTTGGAATCTTGACCTGGCCTTTTCAGTACTTCTTGCAGCGGTTTCAACTTATTTGATCCTTCGTTTATTTCACTTTCTAATGATTCCTGCTCTGTTGCTTTGTGCGGGGGTTTTATTTTATAACCAATTCACCGATGGCTACGGATTCAAGAGGATGATTAATGATTACAGGAGCATGGTGGTTGATAACTGGGGTAAGAAGGAACAGAAAGAGATAGACCTTGTTCTGACACCATCGTTCTTTGATGGGCCATTGACGAAAACTGTCAAGTCACTACAATCAAAGGTTGACCACAAAGATTCGACGGTCAGAAATTTCGCAATTACACATTCACTAGAATTTTTTGATGAGTACCATACCAAGTATGGTCCATTG
>Ga0126304_10000167_pt1 | contig 22353 bp, 26 predicted proteins | sample Plot25_FD_92538 | JGI IMG/M metagenome (GOLD analysis project Ga0126304, IMG submission 92538) | Serpentine soil microbial communities from UC McLaughlin Reserve, CA, USA - Plot25 | ecosystem: Environmental > Terrestrial > Soil > Grasslands | place: USA: UC McLaughlin Reserve, Lake County... | reverse complement strand
GCTCGTGCTCGAGCGCGTCGGCGTCGGCGCGGGCTCGCGCGACCCCACATCGGTCGCGAACGTCGTCCGCGTCCTGCTCGGCGAGGCCTCGCCGGCCGCGGACGATGTCCGCCGGCTGCTCCTGCTCGAGGCCAACGTCGACGACCTGGAGCCAGAGCTCGTGCCGGACGCGATCGACGCTCTCCTGGCGGCCGGCGCGCTCGACGCGTGGATGGCGCCGATCGTGATGAAGCAGGGGCGGCCCGCGGTCGCGATCTCGGCCCTGTGCGAGCGCGACATGCTGGACGAGGTGCGGCGGACGTTCTTCGAGGCGACGACGACGCTCGGTGTCCGCGTGCACGAGGTTTCGCGGCCCGAGCTCGATCGCAGGATCGTCGAGATCGACTTGGCCGAGGGCGGTCCGCGGATCCGGGTGAAGCTCGGGGTCCTCGACGGACGCACCCTGAACGCGAAGCCCGAGCACGCCGACGTCGTCGAGGCCGCTCGCAAACTCGGCCGGCCGGTGCGTTCGGTGCACGCGCAGGCCTCGGCGCTCGCGTACCGGCTGCTCGAGCGGGATCGATGAGCGCGGTCGCCGAACGCGCCGAGGTTGCCGTGATCCGCGATCTCGAGGGTCGGATCCGCGGATACGGCGATCGGGCCCTCGTGGCGTTCTCGGGCGGAGTCGACTCGTCGGTGGTCCTTGCGCTCGCCGCGCGCGCGCTCGGACCAGGTCGGGTCGAGGCGGTGACCGCGATCTCGCCGAGCTATCCGGCGGGCGAGTTGGAGACGGCGGCCCGGACCGCGTCCGACGTCGGTGTCGCGCACCGGTCGGTGCGGACCCACGAGGTCGAGCGCGACGCGTACGCGCGTAACGACGAGCTCAGGTGCTACCACTGCAAGGCGGAGCTGTACGGCGTCCTCGGACGGCTCGTCCGGACCGCGACCCCCGATACCTCGGTCCTGGCCGGCGCGAACGCCGACGATCTCGACGAGTTCCGTCCGGGGATCTGGGCGGGGCAACGGGCCGGGATCCGCAACCCGCTGCTCGAGGCATCGGTCGGCAAGGCGGCGGTGCGCTCGATCGCCCGGACGCTCGACCTCCGCGTGTCCGACAAGCCGGCGCTCGCGTGCCTGTCCTCGCGGGTCGAGCTCGGGATCCGCATCTCGCCCGAGCTGCTGGCCCGGATCGACGAGGCCGAGGCGATGGTCCGCGCGCTCGGGTTCGAGGTGGTCCGCGTGCGGCACCGCGGCGCCTCCGCGACGGTCGAGGTGCCGGCCGGCGAGGTCGATCGGCTCCTCGCCCATCCCGAGTTGGATCCGGCGCTCCGTGCGCTCGGGGGCCTCGGCTGGGCCGAGGTCGCGGTCGACCCGAACGGCTACAGGCCCGGCGGCGCTACGCCTCCGTCGGCCGGAACGTGAGCGAGACCGCGCCGCTGCCGAGCGTGGCGTCGCGGCACGATGAGTTCCGGGGACCGGATCGGTCTCACTGGAGATGACTTCGAAGGAACGGCCGTCCGCGCCCGAGGCGCGGGCGTCGTCGGCGATCCAACCGCTCGCGCGGCGGTGGCGCCCTGGGCCTGGGGGAACCGTCCTGGTCATGATCGGCCCGGTCACGCGCGACGCCATCCCCGCGGTGTGCGAACGCGCGCGGAGGCTGCTCGAGGGCTGTGACGCGGGGCCGGTCTTGTGCGACGTCGGCGCGCTCGCCCAACCGGACGCGATCACGATCGACGCGCTTGCTCGGCTCCAGCTGACGGCCCGGCGCCTCGGCCATCGGGTCGAACTCCGGAGGAGCTGCGAGGCGCTCGAGGACCTGCTGGCGCTGACCGGTCTGCGCGAGGTCCTGACAGGCGGCGGCGCGGTGGTCGGATCAGCCGTCGAGGCGTGGGGGGAGCCCGAACTGCGGGAACAGGCGCCCGGTGTCGAGGAAGAAGCTGATCCCTGTGATCCGACCCTCCGAGAGCTCGAGGACCTGCAGTGACCAGGGCTCGAGCCCTCCGTCTGCGCTCGGCTTGTACTGGCCGAACGCGGGCATGCCGTTCGCCTCGACCGCGATGAGCCTCGAACCCCGGCAGCCGATCCCCGGGCCCAGGCACCACGCCCGGATGTCGTCGTGGGTCTGCAGCCACATCTCGTACGGCGGCATCGACCAGGTGGCGTCCTCGCGCAGGAGCGAGGTGAGCGACTCCATGTCGTACCGCTCGAACGCGTCGACGTAGCGCTCGAGCAGCGCGCGCTGCTCGTCGTCGGCGGGCCGCAGGGTCTCGGCCTCCTCGATCTGGAGGGACTCGAGGGTCGCGCGCGCGCGCTGCAGGGCGCTGTTCACCGACGCGACCGAGGTATCGAGCAGCTCCGCCACCTCGGATGCCTTCCAGCGCAGGACCTCTCGGAGGATCAGCACCGCCCGCTGCCGCGGCGGCAGGTGTTGCAGCGCCGCCACGAACGCGAGGCGGATCGACTCGCGGGTCTCGAGCACCTCGGAGGGATCGCCGCTCTCGGGCACCACCCGATCGTCGGGCACCGGCAGGATCCACGCGGTCTCGGGGAGCGGGTCCGGCAGCGGGATGTCCGCGGATCTCGCCGGCGCGAGTTCCATCGGGCGCGCCCGGCGCTCCCTGCCGCCCAGCATGTCCAGGCAGACGTTCGTCACGATGCTGTACAGCCACGAGCGCAGCGACGATCGCCCCTCGAACTGCTCGAAACTCTTCCACGCCCGCAGGAACGCCTCCTGGACGGCGTCTTCCGCCTCGAACCCGGAACCCAGCATGCGGTAGGCGTACGCGGTGAGCTCGGTCCGGTGCTGTTCGAGCCGGAGCTCGAGCTCGTCCGTTCCCGGACGCGTGGCTCGGTCCCTCGCGGTCAGCTCTGCCAACAGGCTCGATCCTCCTCCCTCGAACCGTACCCAACACGCTATGACCCGCGCCACGTCCCAAACTCATCGGGGTATCGAGGGGCACGGTTCGAAGTTCGGGGGCGGTTCGAAGTTCGGCTACGCTCCGAGCCGGATCGGCGAGGCGGGGAGGCCAGCGAAGGAGGCCAGCGAAGGAGGCCAGCGAAGGAGGCAGGATGAAGGCGTTCGGATTGGCGGACGAGGGAGCTCCCGCGGCGGTCATCGAGGTCCCGATCCCCGAGCCGGGGCCGGGTGAGGTTCGGGTGAAGGTGCGCGCGTCCTCGGTGAACGGGTTCGACGTGTTCGTGGCAAGGGGGATGGCCAAGGGCATGATGGAGCACCGGTACCCCGTCGTGATCGGCAAGGACTACGCGGGCGAGATCGACGCGCTCGGTGAGGGCGCGACCGGATTCGACGTCGGCGACGAGGTCACCGGCATCGTGCCGACCGAGCACCATCTGTGGCGCGGCGCGTACGCCGAGTCCGTCGCCGTGCCCCTGGACGGCTTCGTCGTGCACAAGCCGGGCAACCTCGACTTCGAGCGGGCGGCGTGCATCGGGCTCGCGGCCATCACGGCGAACCACTGCGTGGAGGCGATCGAGGCAGCCGAGGGCCACGTCGTGCTCATCGTGGGCGCGACGGGCGGCGTCGGTACGTACGCGGTGGAGCTCGCCGCGGCCCGGGGCGCCAGGGTCGTCGCGTCGGCGCTGCATCAGGACGAGGCCTGGATCCGCGGGCTCGGTGCGAGCGAGATCGTGGACTACTCGGGCGACGTCGTGGGGGCGATGCTCGAACGGTATCCCGAGGGCGTCGACGGGCTGATCGTGGCGGCCCACGTCGGTGACGGGTTCGGCGCGCTGACCGAACTCGTGAAGAGCGGCGGGAGGATCGCCTCCACGGTGGGCGGCGCCGACGTGGAAGCGCTCGCCCAACGCGGGGTCGTCGCGTCGAACGTGATCGGTCACGCCGACCCTGAGGCCTTCGGCCGCATGGTGCAGATGGCCGGTGACGGCACGCTCAGCGTCCCGATCACGCGGATGTTCACGTTCGACGAGCTGCCGCAAGCGCTCCGGCTCGTCGGCGAGGAGCGCTCGCGCGGCAAGTTCGCGGTCACGATCGCGAACTGACGCGGCATACGATCGCTGTCCGCGCAGGACGACCCGACGCACCCGTCCCTGCGGAACAGCCCGCACCTCGGACGGTCGAGGCTACGGGCCCTCCCCGGAAACGGTGGGCCTCCGGTCGCCACGCGCCGGACGGGGCTCCGGTGCTCAACGCCCGTCAATGTCGAACACGACGACGAGCTCCACGTCCGGAGAGGTAGGGCGTGTGCGGTCCCGGTGTTCGGCGAGTGCACCCATCCGGTCGTCGCGGGTCATGGCCCATCCACCATCCCGAGCTCGGCTCTGGGTTGCTCGGCACCCAGGGCGGCCTCGTACGCGGCCAGGGTCGCGTCCGCCAGCCCGTCGATCCCGTGGGCCGCCGCCGTCGCTCGGCCGCCCTCGGCCAGCGAGGCGGCCAGCGCCTCGTCGCCGAGGATGCGATCGATCGCCTGGGCGAGACGCCGACGGTCCCGCGGCGGCACGAGCAGACCGTTCAGGCCCTCCCGGACGGGGACTCCTCCGGTGCGCGTCGCGACGACCGGGGTTCCGACCGCCATGGCCTCGAGCAGCACCCGGCCCCGCTCCTCGTACCAGGAGGGGAGCACGATCACGTCCGCCTGCTGCAGGAACGAGCCGATGCGATCGTGCGGAACCGCGCCGACGAACCTGATCCGGTGACTCGAGGCGACCGCTCGAGCTGCGGCTTCGAGCGTGGCCCGTTCGGGCCCGTCGCCCACGATCACCAGCTCGGCGTCGGGCGTGGCCAGTGTTCCGAACGCCGCGATCAACTCCTGCACGCCCTTCTCCCGCACCAGGCGCCCCGCATACACGATCCGGCGGCCTCGCTGCATCGACGCCGGCCGGGGACCGGTGATGCCGTTGAGCGCGATCCCGAGCGGGCTCACACGGACCCGGGACCGGGGAACGCCGGATGCCACGAGCCGGTCGGCGATCCGTTCGCTGAGCACGAGGACGGCGCCGGCCGACCGCAGGAGCCACGATTCCATCGGGCCGCCGATCTCACGCAGGATCGTGGTTCGCGCGTCGTGCCCGACGAGCGTGTGGACGAGGCTGCAGTGCACCGTCGCGACCAGCGGCACGCCGGCTCGCCACGCCGCCCAGCGGGCGAGCGGCGCGATGACGAGGTCCTCTCCCAGGTGGACGTGGACGAGATCGACCCGACCGGTTCTCGCGATCTCCGGAACCGCGGCGACCCCGTAGAGCTGTCGGAAGCGGCGGATCGGCAGCCCGACCCGAACGACGCTGGACCGTGCGCTCACGAGCTGGAAGCGCCCGGCGCCGGGACGATAGGCGGTGACCACGGTCTGCCGGAGCCCTCTCGCGTCGAGGGCCTCGGTCAGGCGGGCGGTGTGGACCTGCATGCCACCGATCGCGTCGAAGCCAGCGGATCGCAAGAAGGCCTCGGGCGGGGCCTCGTAGACGGAGCAGAGCCGCAGGACTCGCATGTCGTCCTCCCGGGCCACGCCGATCACAGGGTGATGGACGTTAGCATCGGGATTGCGGGCGCGCGGTGAACGAAGTTCGAACACTCGGGGCGTCCCCGGTGGCGCCAATGAACGGGCGCTCCGGGCGCCGTCGATCAGCACTTCGTCATGAACGCCCGGCATCCGGCCCGCGTCCGGGACGTGAACGGAAGACTCGACGGAGCCGGAGCCCTCGTCGAGCGCCGACCCGCCGGCCGGGTCCGCGAGATGCCGGCTCCTTGCCTCGCACCATCTCCAACCACCAGCGCTCGGACTCGACCGGCGGACTGTCCGGTCCCGACAGGCGCTGTGACACCAGGACGGTGAGGCCGTGACCGTACATATGCGCACCTCCTCGTTCGAGCGGGCGATCGAACGGACCCGACGCTACGGCCGGCGTGTGACACGGCAGGGAGACCACGGTGAAGAGTGCCTCAATGACGGGCGAACCCGACGCGGACCGTGGATGAACGCGCGGGTCATCCGAGCCGCGGGGAGCCGTTCGCCCGGTACCGGAGGACGCCGTCCACGACGTCTGCTAGACCTGTCCTCGTGCCGGAGAGCGTGACGTGAGCGACGACGAGCTCGGCGCGGCGCCTATCTCGATCCCCGCCGCGGCGAGGGGGCGGGTTCGTCCCTTCGAGCCGATCGATCTCCTCGTCGTGAACGACGCGGTGGTCCGCATCGCGGCGATCGAGGGGGCATTCCCGTGGCATTTCCACGACGAGGACGAACTGTTCCTGTGCTGGGAGGGTGGATTCCGGATCGAGGTCCGGGATCGTGAACCCGTCGAGCTCGTCACGGGGGACCTCTATGTCGTCCCCCGAGGCATCGAGCACCGGCCGGTCGCGGAGCGGCGGGCCATTGTCCTGCTGCTCGAACGATCCGAGACCCTCCCGTACGGGAATTGATGGCTAGATTCGATCCCGTGGCGGAGCCATCCATCCTCCGGCGTCTGTGGCAGCCGCCCGGTCGCTACGCGGACCGGGACGTCGACCGCCGGGTGACGTTCCTCGAGCTGTTCTTCGACCTGGTCTTCGTCGTCGTCATCTCGCAACTCGCGCGGCGCCTCGCCGCGCACCCGTCCTGGTCCGGCGTCGGCTGGTTCGTGTTCCTGTTCTACGCGGTCTGGTCTTCGTGGCTGAACGGCACCCTGTACCACGACCTCCACACCACCAACGACCTGAGCGTTCGCGTCTTCACGTTCGGGCAGATGCTCGCCGTCGCCGTCATGGCGGTGTTCATCGGGGCCGTGCCGGGCGCGGGGTCGACGGGTTCGCGCTCGCCTACGCGGCGAATACGCTCATCCTGGTGATCCTGTGGTTCCGGACGGGGCTGCACGACCCGGATCACCGGCCGGGGTCGTTCCCGTACTCGGCGGGCTATCTCGTCGCGGCCGTTTTGTTCGCGGTCAGCGTCGCGTTCGACGGGCCGCCGCGGTACTGGCTGTGGGCGGGGGCGCTGGCCGCCGAGCTGGCGGGATGGGTCATCGGCATGTATCGGTGGAAGCCACCCGCTACCCAGGGGAACGATGCGCGCATCGCGACGACCCCGTCACTGATCGAACGGATGGGGCTGTTCGTCATCATCGTCCTCGGCGAGGTCATCGTGGCGGCGGTGACCGGCATGGCCGACGTCCATCCACTCGGGGCCGGGGGCATCGTGATCGGCCTGTTGGGGGTGGTGGTCGCCATCGGTCTGTGGTGGATCTACTTCGATCTCGTCTCGTACCGCGCCCCGGTCCCACGAAGGACCCAGTTCTGGCTCAACCTCCACTTCCCGCTGGTGGTCGCGATCGTCGCGGGCGGCGCGGCGGTCCTCAACACCGTCGAGCATGCCGGTCGGCATCTGCCGGATGCGGTGCGCTGGCTCCTGGTTGGTTCGCTCGCGGCGGCGATGCTCTCGGACGCGCTCATCGCCCGGAACCTCGAGATCCGACGCACCCAGCCCGAGCTCTACCGCACCGCCGAGATCGCCCTGCCCGTCTGCGCGCTCCTCTGCTTGATGGTCGGCCTGACCGCTTGGGGCGCCAAGGCGAGCCTGTCCGCGATGGTGGTGCTCCTCCTCGCCCCGGTGGCGGCGGGCACCGCGGTGTGGCTCAAGCATCCCGAACCGGACGCGGTCGACCTGGGCTGAGCCGGAGGCCTTCCGCAGGATCGAGCCGACGCCACGGCCGCGCCGTCGGGGATAGGCTGTCCGGACTCCGGCGCAGGGCGTTCGACACCGAGGAGGCGGAGTGGCCGGGCGCATCGCCGACATCGACCAGGCACGTACTGCGGTCGAGCGGAAGGCGTGGTCCGACGCGTACCGGGCGTTCCGGGTCGTCGACGCCCCCGACCTGACGCCGAAGGACTGGGAAGGGCTCTCCGACTCGGCCTGGTGGACCGGGCGGATCGAGGAGTCGATCGAGGCTCGGCACAAGGCGTACACCGGCTACGTGGAGGCGGGGCAGGAGCGGCCGGCCGCCTGGATGGCCGCTCGCCTGTGCATGGAGCACTTCCTCCGGGATGAGCCGGCGGTGGGCGCCGGGTGGTTCGGCCGCGTGCAGCGGCATGCGAAGACCCTGCCCGACTGCGTGGAGCTCGGCTTCGCGAGGCTCCTGGAGGCGACCGTTCTGCGGTTCACCGGCGACCCCGTCTCGGCGCTCCCGCTCGCCGAGCGCGCCTACCAGATCGGTCAGCGGTTCGGTGACCGGGATCTCCTCGTCATGGCGATCCACACCCAGGGAGTCATCCTGATCTCTCAGGGGCGCGTTGCCGAGGGTGTGGCCCTGCTCGACGAGGCGATGACGTCCGTCGTCGCGGGCGAGCTGAGCGATTACTTCACGGGCGCCGTCTATTGCAACGTGATCGGCGCGTGCCTGGAGATCGCGGACGTGCGACGCGCGGGCGATTGGGGCGAGGCCGCGCGGGCGTGGGCCGAGTCGCTCCCGCCCGAGTCGCCGTATCCGGGGATGTGCCGGATCAACCGGGCCCAGCTCGCGAACCTCCGTGGCGAGTGGTCGCGGGCCGAGGCCGAGTCGATCCGGGCCACGGAGGAGCTCATCGCCTTCAGCCCAGCGTTGGCTGCGGAGGCCCTGTACGAGACCGGCGAGGTCCGCCGGCGACGCGGCGATCTCGAGGGAGCCGAGGCGGCGTTCGAGCGGGCGCACGAGCTGGGGGTCGAGCCGCAACCGGGACTGGCGCTGCTCCGGCTCGCGCAGGGCAAGGTCGATGCCGCGCTGACGGCCCTGCGCACGGCCGTCATGGGCGCGTCGGGCAACCGGCTGCGCCGGGTCAGGTTGCAGGGAGCCCTGGCCGATGCCGCGCTCGCGGCCGGTGACCTGGATGCGGCGAGGGCGGCCGTGGACGACATGGACGCGATCGCTCGCGAGTCCGATGCCCCGGTGCTGGCGGCGTCCGCTGCCACGGTGCGCGGGTCGGTCCAGCTGGCCGAGAGCGACGTGTCCGGAGCCCTGGAGAGCCTGCGTCGGGCCGGCGCCCTCTGGCAGGAGCTCCGGCTTCCGTACGAGTCGGCGCGCGCTCGGACGCTCTACGGCCTCGCGCTCCGTGCCGCCGGTGATGAGGACGATGCCCGGCTCGAGCTGCGGGCGGCGCTCGCCGCGTTCGAGCGGCTCGGAGCCGCGCGCGACGCCGCCAAGACCTCGGACCTGTTGGGAGGCTCGGCGAGCCTACCGGGCGGGCTCACGGCTCGCGAGGCCGAGGTCCTGCGCCTGGTCGCGTCGGGCAAGACGAACCGCGACATCGCGGTCGAGCTCGTGATCAGCGAGCACACCGTTGCCCGCCATCTGCAGAACATCTTCGGCAAGCTCGACGTGACCTCCCGTTCGGCTGCCGCGGCCTTCGCCTACGAGCACGACCTCGCCTGAAGCCGGGACGGCGTGGTCAGAACGCACCATCCGACCCGCCCCGAAGATGGCTGCTTCCGGCGATGAGCGGAACCGGCCCGTCCTCCTACCGTTCGCCCATCGGACGTGGGCCAATGGGACATGGCCAATGGGACATGAAGGGAGTCGAGATGGACGGGGAGCGGTTCGACACCATCGTGATCGGATCCGGTCAGGCGGGGTTGTCGGCCGGGTACTACCTGAAGAGGGCGGGCCGTCGCTTCCTCATCGTGGACGCGAACGAGCACGTGGGTGGCTCGTGGCTCAACCGGTACGACTCGCTGCGTCTGTTCACCCCGCCCTGGGCCGTTCGGCTGCCGGGCTGGACCTACCCGACCAGGGGTGGTCCCTGCCCCACGAAGGACGAGATGATCGACTACCTGCAGACCTACGCGTCCAGGTTCGATCTGCCCGTTCGGACGGGCGTCCACGTCGATCGGATCTCGCGCGACGGTGACCGGTACATCCTCTCCGCCGGTCTCGAGCGGGTCGAGGCCGACAACGTGATCGTTGCCTCGGGGGCCGACCGGGACCCGCGGATCCCCGCCTTCTCCCGGGAGCTCGACCCCGAGATCGTGCAGCTCCACTCGAGCGCGTACCGGAACCCCTCGCAGCTCCGCGGGGGTGGGGTCCTCGTCGTGGGCGCCGGCAACTCCGGGGCCGACATCTCGCTGGACGTCGCCCCGTCGCATCCGACGTGGCTCTCCGGCCCCCACCGGGGGCACGTGCCGGTGGACATCGATGGTTGGGTCGCGCAGCACGTCGCCTTCCGGGTCATCCGGTTCGTCGGGCTCCACGTGCAGACCATCCGGACGCCGATCGGGCGGAAGGCGGCGGTGAAATACGCGTCCCGGGGCGACATGCTGGTCCGGGTCAAGCCCAAGCAGATCCTCGCGGCAGGCATCGAGCGCGTGCCGAAGACCGTCGGCGTCCGGGACGGCAGTCCGGTCCTCGAGGACGGCCGGGTGCTCGACGTCGCGAACGTGATCTGGTCCACGGGGTTCCGTCACGACCTCTCTTGGATCGACCTGCCCGTCTTCGGAGAGGACGGCGAGCTCCTGCATCACCGGGGCGTCGCGACCAGCAAGCCGGGTCTGTACTTCGTCGGCCTGATGTTCCAGTACTCGGCGGGCTCGAGCGTGATCCCGGGCGTCGCGCGGGACGCGAGGTACGTCGTCAGGGAGCTCGTCGCCCGCGAAGCTGCGCCGCGCCCGGGCGCGCGGGCCGCCGCCTGACCTTCGCATCGCTCGTCGTCGGTCGACCGCGGCGCCTTGGTCAGAACGAGGAGCACTCCATCAGGTAGCCGATCTGCTCCAGCCCGTCCCGGGGCGGTGCTGGCGGTTCCGTCGACCGACCCTCGGCCGCCTCGCAGTAGGGGCCGGTGGGGTCGATTCGTCGAAGATCGGGTTCACCGAAGCGAGCGTCGGCAGGCCGAAGTCGCTTCCAGGAACTCCTCGAACGTGCCCAGGGTGTGTGGATGGGCGATGACCCGCCGATGACCGCGTTCGTGAAGGTTCGGCAGCTTTCCCGTGAGGACGCTGCGCACCTCTGCGACGACCTGGCTGGCGAGGGCGGGGCGGCCGCATCCCGTGCTGCTCCGGGAGTTCATCGCGGGGCTCATGTAAGGACGCGCGAGCCGATCGGCCGTGCGAGGTCGTGCGCGCGCCATCGTCAATCAAGGTTGACAAGAGGTGCTGTGTCAATGTACGTTGACAGCATGAGTCAGGCCACCAAGCTCGCGGGAGCCGCCGGAGATCAGGACCCGAGGATCGGGCTCCGCTCGGTGGCCGCGCTCCGCAAGCTCGTCGAGCAGCTGGAGGCGCTCCAGGTGCGGAACGCGCGCGGCCTCGGATGGTCGTGGCAGGAGATCGCGGACGAGCTCGGGGTCAGCCGCCAGGCCGTGCACAAGAAGCACGCGCGGGGTCGGATCCTCGCGCGGAGGAGGTAGCGGTGTTCGAGCGCTTCACCACGCAGGCGAGATCGGTCGTCACGCTCGCCCAACAGGAGGTACGCAAGCTCGGCCGTCCGAACATCGGGACGCAGCACGTTCTGCTGGGCATCCTGAGCACACCGGACACGGCGGGCGCTCGGGCGCTCGAGGCGATCGGGATCGGTGAGCGAGAGGTGCATGAGGACGTACGCAGGCTTGATCGAGACCGATCGGCCTTCTCCGACCAGGATGCGGACGCGCTTCGGAGCGTCGGCATCGATCTGGACGAGGTCCGGCGGACGGTCGAGCAGACCTTCGGCTCGGGCGCGCTCGAGCGAGGGGCCACCGCCGGGGCCCGCTCGTGGACGGGACACGTCCCCCTCACACCGGGGTCGAAGAAGGCGCTCGAGCTCGCGCTCCGCGAGGCGATCCGCCTCGGGCACCGGTCCATCGGAACCGAGCACCTCCTGCTCGGTCTGGTGCGGGACGAAGGGTGCTCGGCGGCGAGGATCCTGGGGGCCCGCGGCGCGGATCGCGAGCGTGTGCGGGCCGCCGTGCTCCGCGAGATGGCGGCCGGAGGCGATCGCCCCGGACGTACCGCCTGACCGACGGCCCACGATCTCGAACGACACGAATCATCAGGATCCATTCGTCGGCGTCGAGCTCGGCGGGAGTGTCCGAGAGCCAGCTCGGTAGGCAGCCCTCCCTCGACCTCCACCGCTCCTATCATCGGCGGGATGGCGGAACGGAACGGCCGGACGGAGCTCGGCTCGGAGCGGTTGGAGGCGTTCTCCGACGCCGTGTTCGCGGTGATCATCACGATCATGGCCCTCGAGCTGAGGGCGCCGCGGGGGCACACGCTGGCCGACGTTGGGAGGGACCTCCTGCCGGGACTCGTCGTCTTCGTGCTCAGCTTCACCCTGGTCGGGATCTACTGGAACAACCATCACCATCTCCTCCGCTCCGCCGAACGGATCAACGGCGCCGTGATGTGGACGAACATGTTCCTTCTGTTCTGGCTCTCCCTGATCCCCGTGCTGACGGAGTGGCTGCGCGAGGAATACCAGTATCCCCTGCCGGCCGCGGCGTACGGGGTCGTCCTGCTCGCATCCGGGTTCGCCTACTCCCTGCTCGTCCGTTCGCTGATCCGGGCGAACGGACGGGAATCGGCCATGGCTCGGGCGATCGGCTCGGACGTGAAGGGCAACGCCTCCCTCGTGATCTACGCGGCGGCAGTTCCGCTCGCGTTCGTCAGCCCCTGGATCTCGTACGCGCTTTACGTGGCCGTCGCGCTGCTGTGGTTCGTGCCGGACCGGCGGTTCGTGCGCTGATCCAGCGTTGTCAGCGATCCTCGAGGTACCGGAGCACTGCGAGGACCCTTCGGTGGTCCGTCTCGGCCTGTTCCAGACCGAGCTTGGTGAAGATGCTCGTCACGTGCTTCTCGACGGCGCCCTCGGTCACCACGAGACGCCGCGCGATCCCCGCGTTCGAGAGCCCCTCGGCCATGAGCGCGAGGACTTCGTGCTCGCGAGGCGTGAGCTCGTCCTGCGGGTGCCGGCGCGCGCGGGCGAGGAGCTGGGCGACCACCTCGGGGTCGAGCGCCGTTCCGCCGTCCGCGACGCGCTCGAGCCCGTCCAAGAAGTCGCGAACATCCGCCACGCGCTGCTTCAGGAGGTAACCGACGCCGCTCGTCCGGCCCGAGAGCAGCTCGACCGCGTACCGCTCCTCCACGTACTGCGAGAGGACGAGGACCGCGGTGTCGGGCCGGCGCGACCGGATCTCGATCGCGGCCCGCAGCCCCTCGTCCGTGAAGGTCGGCGGCATCCGGACATCGACGATGCAGACGTCGGGCCGCTCGCGGTCCACGGACTCCACGAGCGCGAGCGCATCACCCACCGAGGCCGCGACCTCGTGGCCCTCGTCGGCCAGCAGGTGCGCGAGGCCCTCGCGGAGCAGGACGCTGTCCTCGGCGATCACGATCCGCACGGGATCTCCACCATCAGCACCGTCGGCCCGCCCTCCGGCGAGAGCAGGTGTAGCTCCCCGTCGAGCGCACCCACGCGGTCGCGCAGGCCGGCGAGGCCCGAGCCTTCGACGAGGGCCGCCCCGCCCACGCCGTCGTCCTGTACCTGCACGGTCAAGCGATCGCCGCTCCGACGGACGGTGATGTTCGCGCGTGTGGCGCTCGCGTGCTTCGCGAGGTTGGCGAGCGCCTCGCTCACGACGAAGTAGGCGGCAGCTTCGGCCGACGCCGGTGGCCGCTCGGCGACGTCGACGCGGACCTCCACCGGCACCGAGGAACGTGCCGCCAGCGCCGACAGGGCGGCGTCGAGCCCCCGATCGGTGAGCACGGCCGGGTGGATCCCGCGGGCCAGGTCGCGAACCTCGGTGATCGCGCGCTTGGCCTCCTCGTGCGCCTCGTTGACGAGCTCCTTCGCGCGATTGGGGTCGGTGTCGAGTTTCTCCTTCGCCCGCCCCAGGTCCATCGCCAGCGAGACCAGACGCTGCTGCACTCCGTCGTGCAGGTCGAGCTCGATACGGCGGCGATCCTCGGCGGCGAGATCGACGGCGGCGGCTCGCGAGTCGGTCAACGTCTGTACGCGCGCGAACACGTCGCTGCCGAGCAGGCCGTGGACGAGGTAGCGGTTCGCCGTCGCGAGACCGCGCACGACCCACGGGGTGAGCAGGAGGATCGCGGCCCCGATCAGGACCAGTGCCGCGTACTCGATCGGCGTGTCGATCACCCAGCCGTTCCCGCCGCCCACCAGATCGAGGTTCGGCCGGGCATCGAGCGTGACCTTGACCCAGGAGTCGAACGCGTGCACGGGCTCCGGCAGGGCCCACGCGTACACGGGGAGGAACAGGAGCGAGCCCCCGAGCACCCAGAACGTGAATGCCACCGTGAACGTGAGGGCGCCGATCGGGAGCAGCAGGAGGTGGTACACGATCTCGGTCCAGGTGGCCGGGTCGGTCAGGCGCGACACGGGCACGCGCCACCAACGATCGCTGGTTGGATCCGGTCGGTACGGGCGGGGGACGTCGACGTCGAGCAGCACCTTCGCGCGGGTTCGCTCGAACCATCCCATGCCGCGCGAGACGTAGAGCATGGCGATCAGGATCGGGATGCCGATCAGCGTGATCAGCAGGCCGAACCCCAACGCGAAGCCTGTCACCACGATCGTGAACGTCGCGATGCCGATCGGCATGTTGAGGAGGAGGTGGATCGTCTCCTTCCACGTCCGCATCTCGAACGGCCCCCGCAGCGCGCGGACAAGCGGATTCGGGGTACGGACCTGGGCGGGAGGTGCTGGGAGGGTCATCGAGGTATCCATGCCGGCAGCGTAGGACCCGGTCAGCGCCGCCCCAATCCTGCCACCCGGCCTGTTCGGCTTCGGGTTAGCCACATTCACGGAGGAGTCGTTCGGCCCGGTGAGTTGCGACGACCTCTGACGGCGGCCCCGCCCCTACGAGGAGAAGAACTCCTTCAACGCCGGCGCCAGGACCGTCGGGTCGACGTTGTGCCCCTGACCGTCCAGGAAGCGGACCTGACCGTCGGGGATCGCGTTCGCCAACGCCTGTGCGGTCTCGCGCATGAACGGCATGTCGGCGCCGCCGGCGAGCACGAGGGTGGGGACCTTGACCGACGCCGCCGTCTCGGTCGGGATCGAGTAGTCGCCCATGATGCGGGCGTCGTAGGCCAGCGTGTGGGCGATCGCCTCCTGCCCCGCCCACCAGGGCTGCTTCCTCGCGTCGGCGACGAACTCCGCAGGCATGCCCACGACCTTCGACAAGAAGTACTCGGCCGCGTCGCCGCGGCGGCCCTCCGCGATCATCCGCTCGTACTGCTCGACTTGGTCGGCGGGCGGGCGGGCCTTCTCGTCCAGCATGAACGGGGGCTCCCAGAGCGCCAGCTTGTCGACCGGGGCGCCGCTCGCGGTGGCGATCATCGCGAGCACCGCCCCCGACGACGACCCCCAGAGGTTGGCGGATCCGCCGGCCGCATCGATCACCGCCTCGATGTCCTCGACCTCTCGGTCGATCGCGTACGGGAGGGTGTCCCCGCTGTCCCCACGGCCGCGGCGGTCGTAGTTCAGGACCGTGAAGTCGGATGCGAGCTCCTGCGCGATGGCCGCGTCGGCCGTGCGGTCGACCGAGCCGCCGCACACCAGCACCACCGGTGGTCCCTGGCCGAGCCGATCGAACGCGAGCGTGGTGCCGTCCTGCGAGGTGACGGTTTCCATGGAGACCCCCTCTCCTAGGAAGGGAAGACCTTCGTCAGCCAGTCCTCCCACGCGGCCTCGGTCTCAGCCTGATCGAGGCCGTCGATGAAGATGTGGTGGCCGACGCCGGTCGGGCCGCCGAACACGCTGATGTGCATGAACCGGTAGATGCCGTCGTCCGTACGGACCCCGAGGAAGTCCCGGGAGAGCCAGTCGACGACACCGTCCAGCTCCGGCAGCCCGTCCGGGGTGAGATGCACGGGGTCGCCGAGGGCCACCGGTCCCTGAAGACCCAGCGCCTCGTGGAATCGCTTCCATGCTTCATCCCGGTCGGGCACCACCGGGCCGCCGAAGACGTTCACCGGCGTGGCCGTCCGGCCGCGGAAGTAGGTGAGGTAGATACGCAGCTTGTCGAAGTACATCGGGTCTCCCTCGGAGAGGCCCTCGTACTCCTTCTCCCAGTTCTCTCCGAGGAACCCGCTGTGCACCCAGCGGACGACCGTGCTGCCTTGGTCGCGCCCCTCGACGACGTACTCGAACGCATGGAGTGAGCCGTCCTCACCTTCCGCAGTGCGGCTCGCGAACCGCGTCGGCGGCTCCCAGGCCGTCACCGTCGTCTCCTCCGCCGAGCCTCGAAAGGCCATCCGCGTCGCGCCGCCCACTCGGGGCTCGATCTCGTTGCGGCCCATGAACCAGGCGTCGACGCCTGGACCGGTCGCGATCGCCTCCCAGACCTCCTCCGGCGAGGCGTCGACCTCGATCTCGTGGCTGAGCTCGAACGGGTGTGCCATCTCAGGTCCCCTCCGTGTCCGTCGTCCGTTCGGTCTCCTCGTCGTCGCGCCTCAGGCTCGGATGCACCGCGACGACCACGCGGTGGTCCCGGCCGCGAGGCGCGGCCTCGTCGTGGTACTTGCCCACCAAGGAAGTCACGGCAACGGCCAGCTCCTCCGCGAACGCGGCGCGGTCCGCGGCCGAGGCGAACCTGATCTCGCCGTCCATCGCGAAGGTCGCGAGGCGCCTGCGTGTCTTCGTCGCACCCGCCATGAGCTCCCCCACGTCGCGCACCAGTTTGGCCGCCACGGCAATCATCCAGCGCGCCGAGAGCCGATCGGGGGCGCGCGAGGGATCGGGCTCCACCCCGTTGAGTGCCGCGGGGGAGATCACGTAGGACAGGGCGGTCGCTCGAAGCAGTCGTTCCGTCATGTTGCCCTTCCTCCGCTCCTCGACGAGCTCCACCAGGCCGTGCTCCTCGAGCGCCCGCAGGTGGTAGTTGACGTTCTGGCGCGGGAGCCCGAGCTTGCCGGCGAGCATCGTCGCGGATGCGGGTTCGGCGAGCTCGGCGAGGAGCCGCGATCGGACGGGGTCGAGCGACACCTCGGCCACGGCCGGGTCCTCGATCACCGCGAGATCCAACATACCCTGCACGGTGCCACCGAAACTCTTCCTTGTCAAGGAAAGAGAAGCCGTCGGTCCGTCACCTCAGGTGGGGCCGCCCTCCGGATCGGCGAGGATCCGTTCGATCGCCGCCACCCTTCGCCGCTGCGTGACGAGCCGCTCCTCCAGGCGCTCCAGGTGCAGCTCGAGATGCCGCCGGACGAGCTCGCGATCAACGGTCGTGAGGACGGCCCGAAGCTCGTCGGGAGGCATCCCCTGATTCCGAAGCACCGTCTCCGCCCAGGAGCGGGATCGCGGATCGACCTGGCGTTCGGCGTCGAGGCGGACGCCGATCACGACGGACCTCGCAGGCCATCGGCGATGTCGCGGAACAGTCCCAGCCACGTATCGTTGTCGGCCCCCCAGTCGGCGCCGTTGCGAACGATGACCGTGCCGGCGTCGGGCGCCACGTAGATGTACTGGCCGAAGTTCCCGAGGGCGTAGAAGCGCCCCGGCCGCAGGGGATCGATCCACCAGAAGTACTGGTAGCTGTCGGCGAAGTAGTTGCCGGCGGGTGCGCCGCTCGTGTCCGTGGTCGTCGCTTCACGCACCCATTCCTTCGAGACGATCCGCGTGCCGTTCCGTTCGCCGTCGTGCAGGAACAGCAGGCCGAACCGCGCGTAGTCGACGGGCCTCGCATTCAGGCCGCTTTCCATCTTCTCGAAGCCCGAGTCGCCCGAGTCCAGGCTCCAGGTCGCGTCGGCCTCGGCTCCGAGGGGCTGCCAGAGCTCCGTGGCCATGTACTCGGAGACCGACTTCCCGGTGGCGCGCTCGAGCACCAGACCGAGCAGCAGTGGGTTGTAATTGTTGTAGAGCCACCCGCCGCCGGGTGGGCTCACGATCTCGGTCGCGCTCAGGGCGAGGTCACGAAGATCGGTGCCGTAGTAGGTGTTCACGTCGTCACCCCATGGAAGGGGGAGCGACTGCTCCTCGTACCGGATGCCCGAGGTCATCGTGAGCAGATGGCGCAGGGTGATCCGCTCGAACCGAGGGTCCCGTTCGGCCAACTCGGGGACGTAGTCCGTCACGGGATCGTCCACGCTTCCGATCAGGCCCTCGTCGATCGCGATCCCCACGAGGGTGGAGACGAACGACTTCGCCACCGAGAACGAGGTCTGCCGCGCGTCGCGATCGGCGCCGCCGACGTAGCGCTCGTAAACCAACTCGTCGTCATCGACGATCAGGAACGCTCGAGTGTCGGTCTCCCGCAGGAACCCGTCGAAGGTCCGAACGCCACCCGAAGGCGGCGCCAAGGTGATCTCGGCGCCGACCGGCAGCGGACCGGCCTCCTCGCCGGCGGGGATCACTCGAGCCGGGAACCGGAACTGATCCCCGACGTCCGCCTCGGTCCACCACATCGCCCGCGCGATCGAGGATCGGTCGAGCGATGCCCATGCCCAGGCGTAGACGCCCAGCACGAGGAGCACCGCCGCAGCGATGCCGGCGGCCAGTCTCCGGAGCCACCGTCGCTGGATGGCGACTCCATCCCGACCATGCGCCCGACTGTAGGCCCGACTATGGGCGTTCATCGGGTCCACTCCCGCGATCGCCCTGCTGGCCCAGGTACTTCTCGACCTGGCGCCGTTCCCAATCTCTCCCGAACAGACCGCCGACGCCACCCAGCACGATCCCGGTCACCAGCACGCCGAGGCCCGTGCCGAGCATCGGCCAGTAGAACCAGTAGCCGCTCGAGTCGTCCAGCAGGTCGATCGCGAACCACATGAGGCTGAGGGACAGGTAGATGCCCACCACCGTGTAGAAGATCCGCTTCCTGCGGACCCACCGCCGAGCCTCATCACGCTGAAGGTCGGGATCCGGCGTCGGGGGTCGCCCCTGCGTGTCATCGCGCCCGTCCATGTCGCCGACGCTAGCCCTCGACGGCCGGCCTGACGTCGGCCCACGGGCCCGAATCGTGCTCCGACCGTAGGTGGAGGGGTTGCTACGGCGGGGCGGCGCCGGGTGTGACGAGGCCGTGGTCGTAGGCGAACACGATCGCCGCGGGTCGGTCGCGTACGCCGATCTTGCCGAAGATGCTGCCCACGTGCGTCTTCACGGTCGCCTCGGCGACGTGCAGCGTCACGGCGATCTCGGCGTTGGTCGCGCCCCGAGCCATCAGCCGCAGGACCTCGTGTTCGCGGTCCGTGAGCAGATCGAGCCGGGCCGAGTCGCGCGCCGCCGGCGCCACCACCCGCCGATAGCGGTCGAGCAGCCTCGGCGCAACCCCCGGATCGAACCAGGCGCCGCCGCCGGCGACGGCCCGAACAGCGGCGATCAGGTCCTCCGCGGAGCTGTCCTTGAGCACGAACCCCGCCGCTCCCGCCTCGATCGCTCCCCACAACACCTCATCCTCACCGAACGTCGTGAGCACGAGCACGGGGAGCGGGTCCTCCACGCCGCGCAGCTGCGCCGTCGCCGACACGCCGTCGAGCGCCGGCATGCGGATGTCCATCAGGACCACGTCCGGGTGCAGGGCCGGGAGCTCCTCGACCGCTTGCCTGCCGTCGGCACATTCGGCCACGACCTCGAACCCGTCCGCGGGCGAGAGGATCCGCGCGAGCCCCGCGCGAACGATGGCCTGATCGTCGACGAGCGCGATACGGATCATGGGCCCCTCCGGTCCCCCACCGGAAGCAGGCAGCTAACCCGCCATCCATCGGGTGTCGGCCCTGCCGCGAAGTCGCCGCCGAGCGCGGTCGCCCGTTCCTGCATACCGATCAGCCCGTATCTCGGCCGTTCGCGCTCGGAGGAGGAAGAGGAGGTGACCACCGGACCCCTGGTCTCGGCGAGGATGGCGACCCGTCCATCCGTCAGCTCGAGCCCGAGTGTCGTTCGGGCACGTGGCGCGTGGCGGGCCGCATTCGCCAGCGCCTCCTGGCTGATGCGATAGACCGCTACCCCGATACCGGGCGGGATCGCGGACAGGTCTCCTCGCGTCTGGAGCTCGACGGCGAGACCTCCCGCCCGCGCCTGCTCGACGAGCGCGGGGATCTCGGCGACGGACGGGAGCGGCGGGTCGACGCCCGTCTCGTCGCTGCGCAGCAGCGTCACCGTACGCCGGAGCTCCTGCATGCTGCGGCGCCCGACCTCCTCGGCCGACCGCAGCGCCTCCTCGGCCGCCTCGGGATCGCGTCGCAGGACGTGCCGGGCGCTCGTCACCTGGAGCATGACGGCGGCCAACCCGTGGCCGACGAAGTCGTGGACGTCACGCGCGATCTCTCGCCGTTCGGCGACCATCGCCCTCTCCGCGAGCTCGCGCCTCGTGTCCGCGAGCTGATCGGTGAGTCGCTCCTGGCGGACGAATGCTCGCGACAAGACCCAGGGGAAGGCGATCCCCATGATCCAGATCGCGACCGCCACCTGCGCCGGCTCCTGGACCAGAGCAACCAGTATCGGCGACGACGCGGCGAGCACGCCGAGCGACACCGCGCTCTTGAGCGACGGCGACCAGCGCCCCACGACGAACGCGAGGAGCGACGCCTCGAACATGATCGGTTCGAGCTCGCCGAAGCGTTGCGCGACGACCACCGGGACGATCACGGCGATCGAGAGGGCCAGGAGCGGCGTGGCGGGCACGTAGGCCCAGACGGTGAAGCCGAGAACGGGCAGGCATACGAGAAGAAGGTCCGGGACCGTCGACGGCTCCGTGACGGCGGCGACGAGCGCGACCGCGAGCGCGACGATCGGGACAAGGCGGCGAGGCGCGTCGGCCTCGAACCACCCCTGGCCCGACTCGGCAGTCACATGCCGGACTGTAGACCCGCCCTCCAGCTCACGACATCGTCCCCTAAGCGGAGCCGAGCACTCCGACCGCAGACTGATTCGGCGAGCGACGTCGCCGCCTCATTCGCCTATTTCAGGCGCCGCCCGCCGATGTCGTAGGGCACGTTCACCGTCTCGTCGGCCCCGGGGTTGGGGCGCCACCCGCCTCGGAACCCCTCGCCGTCATCGTCGAAGCTGCCCGTGAACGTCGCGTCCAACGGGCCGTATGACACCGAGATCCTCAGGGTGTCGTCATCGACCGCCCACCGGTACGGCAGGGGGGTCGGGGACAGGTTCGAGAAGACGGTCGAGGGGAACGTCTCCGTCTCGGGGTCGTAGCCGATCAGCTCCAGGCTCTCGATCTCCATCCCCAGGAAGTTCAGCGTCGCGCGCTGCTCGAGGAAGAAGCCGCCCGGCAGCCAACGGAACGACGTCTCCCCCTTGACCCTGGTCTCGTCCGAACCGACGAGGTGACCCTTCATGCTCCACCGCCCGACGAAGCGGTCCAGGCGCCGAAGGGCGGGATCCGGTGTCGGAACCTGCGCCTGCGTCTCGTCTGCCATGTGCCTCCCCCTCTTCCGTGAACGACTGGCCATGAACGACTGGTTCGGTCACCCGGGTGCTCCCACCAGTTGGTCGGAGCGGCCGGGCGGTCCTCGACACGGCCGCATCTCCTTCTCGCGCACCGCCCGGTGCCCGTGGACAAGGGAACTACATCTAGGGAGTGGGTTTTCGCGTCACTTCCAGGCGCACGAAGCCCGCCGAGTGGACCAGCACCGCTACGAGCCCGGCGGCCAGCATCACCACGCCCGCGACCCACGTGATGTGCCAGAAGCCGGCGACGATCCCGACGAAGGCTGCCAGCTGGGCGATCGCCTGCGTGACGGTGACCGTGACGGACGGGGTGCGGCGGCCACGGAAGACCTCCTGCCGGTTGACCAACACGAGCGCCGCCAGGAAGGGGATGGCTACAGAGAACGCGACGATGCAGATCGTGGCCGACGTGTCGAGCGACGTCGCGATGAGGAAGGGTTGCACCATGACCACGGCGATCCCGATCAGACCGCCGTAGATCAGCCCCTGCTGCCTGAGACCTTCATGCAGCATCTCTCCGGTGAGTGCCTCGGCCTTCAACCCCTCCGCATCGGCTCTCGCCTCGTCCGCCTTCGCCAGCGCCTCTCCGGTCGCTCGCCTCGCCTCTTCGCGGGCATGCTCGTACTCCGAGTCCTCGCTCACGGTCACTCCCTTCACTCGGGATGTCGAAGAGTCTGCACCCCAGACACGGGTCCAACGAGTCCCCGACCGCCCGACGAGCGTCCCCGGACCTACTCGAGCCAGCCGGGACGCACGAGGCCCGACTCGTAGGCGATCACCACGAGCTGCGCGCGGTCCCGAACTCGGAGCTTGCCCATCGCGCGGCTCACGTGCGTCTTCGCCGTCGCCGGGCTCAGGAACAGTCGCTCCGCGATCTCCCGGTTCGACAGGCCCTCTCCCACCAACGCCACGATCTCGCGTTCGCGTTCGGTGAGCTCGTCGAGCCCAGCGGTCGGGGGCGGTTCCTTCGCGTGCGTCGCGAACTCGGCGAGCAGGCTCTTGGTCACGCCGGGCGACAGGAGCGCATCGCCCGCCGCGACCACCCGAACGGCCTGGATCAGCTCCTCGGGT
>Ga0126304_10000166_pt1 | contig 22359 bp, 16 predicted proteins | sample Plot25_FD_92538 | JGI IMG/M metagenome (GOLD analysis project Ga0126304, IMG submission 92538) | Serpentine soil microbial communities from UC McLaughlin Reserve, CA, USA - Plot25 | ecosystem: Environmental > Terrestrial > Soil > Grasslands | place: USA: UC McLaughlin Reserve, Lake County... | reverse complement strand
CCGCGTTTCATAGTGATATTGCCGAACTTTTGCATACCAGGCATTTTAATTTTGTGGAATTCAGGACTACTGCCATCACGGTATTCGACTACATCCGTTTCAACTGACAGGCCACTAACTTCTGAAAAACCGATTTTTGCTCCACCCCACTCCACGCGGAAGTGAAATTTCGGTAAGGGATAATTTGCCATAATTGTATTATTAAATTTGAATGGTAGAATGGTAATTAAAACATATATATCTATCGGGGTTAAAAAGCTTTTCAGTTCTCTGCGAGCTTAAAGCAATTAAGGATGACCGCTATTGAGAAAACCGTGAACTTCAGATCAGGATTCCTGCATTTTGTGTGAAAATTTAAGTACGATGAATTCAGCAGGTCTTACAACTGCCATTCCGATTTCCACATGCATATATCCTTCAAGTATATCCTGGGCAGTCATAGTAATATTTAACCCAACCCTTACATAAAATGCGTGTTCTGGTTTTGCACCTGCCAATGCCCCCTGGCGCCATAGTACGGTTAGATAATTTTCAATCATTGCCCGAACCTTCACCCAGGTATTGGCATCGTTTGGTTCAAATACGAATTGGTAAGTAGCCTTCTTAACAGATTCTTCCACCATATTAAAAAAGCGACGGACGGAAATATAACGCCACTCGTTATCGTTGCCTGCTAATGTTCGCGCGCCCCACACAAGCGTTCCCTTGCCAATGAAAGCACGGATTACGTTGATCGATTTGCCTGCAGTAGTATCGATATTCAATCCATCCTGATCGGAGTCAGTAACTTTAATATCGGGACCAATAACATTAGAAACGGGAACATTTGCCGGAGCTTTCCACACACCGCGGTCGCGGTCAACTGAAGCATAAATACCGGCCACAGATGAACTCGGGGCCATGGCCATAAAAAATGTATTCAACTTCGCCTTGATCAGGTTGTACACAGAATTATCAACGGGTGCAACCGCGTCGAGAGTTCCAGGCAACGCAGTGCCGCCACGGTTGTCTGTAACTTTTACATCGGCTTCCTGGAAAGAAAAGGGAAAAGTTGTTTTGACGTTTGGGTAGTAGGCGGCTCCATATTTCAATTCTTCAGGCGTTCCTGTAACAGCTGTTCTAAAAGCCGTTGCATTCTCCGCGATTGTTTTAGTTGCATCCACTTTAACATCCATAATGGCAAACCGATCTTTTAATTCCTTACACTGCTTCAAAGCATCGGACATCAATGCACCATAATCTGCGTCCAATCCCGTAACCGCTTCCGGGAAAATAATGAGTGTAGGCTCGTCTTCTTTTTTTAAGGCATCGAGACCTGCTTTTAATTTCGCCTTATCAATTCCAGCAGTGCCGGTGGGCGCTACCGATACGATATAACACGGCCCGCCACCATTTGCAAAAAACATCTGTAGGGCATAATACATATTGTGGACGCTTGGAGTTTTACCCGTTTCAAACTTTACTTCAATGATTGTTCTATCGGCACTATCTTTCGTTAGAACCACTTCGAGATCTGTTTCATCCTCAGATAAGCCGAAATATTGCGTGTATTCTACTAAAGAGGTTATACGTGTGGGTTTCTGCGTTAGGTCGTCATTCTCTTTTTTGGCTTTTTTAGTGTAACCTATGAAGGCTGGAATAGCCGTTTCAACCTGGGCCACAGAAGGAGGAAAAAGTGGAATCTCCTCGATATACACTCCGGGAGTTTTGTAAATTGCCATAAATGCATTTTTTTGTAGTGAATAAAGGTTTTATTATGTATCTATTTTAACGAACATGTTACCTGCAAAAAAGCCAGTTGCTCCATCCTTTTCAAAGACCAATTTTTCTATCTCCGGATTTTTCAAACTTTTAATTTGTTTACCTGTTGCCGTACGAGTTGCCATTAAGGTTGATAGCGGCGCTTCAGCCAGTCCAATCGCATTTGCAGATTTTATAACTAATCCAGTAGCGGGCAAAAAAGCCTGCGGGGTAGCTGCACTGTCTGTAATGCCGATATCGCCATTTTGTGAAATGTACTTCCAGATAACAGACCTGTTTTTAAAATGAATTGTATAAATAGGTTCAGGCACCTTAATATCTCCGCCTATTGTTAAGAATCGAAAATCTACAGGCACTTTTTCAAAATGGTGGATATCGATGATTCCAAAAACATTTTGCTGTAGTGCCACCGGGTCCACATACACAAACAATTCCGTTTCGTTGTTAACAATGATCTTGTATTTACCCGGCGGAGTTTTGGAAAAATCAACAGATACAAAATCCTGATTTTGAGAAAAATTCTTTTCAACTGTACTTAACAGGGAATCATAAGGCAGATTACTATCTGAACGATTCAATGAGAACGTTTTGATAATAATATTGCTGGCAGGTGTTAAAAGCCTGTACTCATAGTTGTTTCCCACCAAAGTCAACTGGTCGCTGCCTGACACAAAGGGGCCGTTCGCTGAGGCCTTGAGCCAGTAACCGGCGTTTGCAAGATCTTGTGAGTCTGCAGTTCCATCACCCCTGCGGATGGATTCATAAAAGTTATCGTCTGGCCCCTTAACAAGGTCCCCGGGTTCATACTTTCTACTAATAGTGAAAGGACCTACAAATCCCGATAGTGATAACACGCTACCGGCAAGATTTTTTGAGAGATTACTGAAGTACAATCTTTTTCTCTCTGCCAGTGATACAGCAACCGCCGTAAAATTTGAAAAATGCGGATTTTTTAATTTTAAATAATATCTGAAGACAATACCTTCTTTAAAATCAATAAAAGGTTTCAATATGAACTCCGGTGGAGGTGTTCCATTGCTTAACTTATTGGCATAGGCCACTGTAAGCAACCTGTTACCGACATTCTTATGAAGGATCTGCAGATTCTTCATTAACAACAGGCAGTCTTCAGCCGGCTCAATATCAAAATCATTACAGCGCTTATCATGCATATTATAATAATCGTGTAGCACACGAACCGTAAACAAGGATTGAAACTCTACGCTCATAATACTGATCAGTTATTTTTTACAGACACGTTCCTGATAAGTTCTCCTATACCTTGTTGCAGGTCTTCATCTAAGATCAACAAGCGGAATTTGTACATTACCGAAGGCATGTACTTGCCACCGAGGATTGCCCACAAATGATTCAATTGTTCAAATCCCAGCGAATGGAGGTCTGCGATCATCTTTTCAATGCCACTATCCAATGAGGGAGAATTTTGGGGAGTAAATACATTGCGGTGCTGAAAGAAACGGATGATATATGAAATATACATCAAGCCTTCTTCATAATGATTGGTGAACTCTGTATCGTTTTCACCGTGATTAAACGCAAAAACACAATAGATGTTCACGGGAACAGGTGGGTTTTTGTAAACCACTTTATTGTCATCCGTCTTCGTAAAATTCTCGGGATTTTTGTAGATGCGATCTTCTTCAATATTCACCAGGGAGAGAACAACTTTATTGGTTGCATTGCTGTTATTCGCAGAATCATTAAGTCTTGAGATATTATCAAGAATGATCTTGTCGCCAGGAAATGACAGCTTTGATTTAAGATATTGATTGATTTCTTCGGTAAGGAAGCGCAGGGCTCTATCAATCATAAATGTGATTTAAAAAAGATGAACACCAAAACGAAAATTCTGATATAACTTATCCTAAGATTTAGTTTGAAGCAGGTCCAGTCGAAAAAAATTGCACCAAGGAGCTTAACCGTGTACGGGTTGAAATGGGGAGTAAAACTACAACGTTGCTGATAACTGACAATACCACTTTGTGGTAAACATTTTCGTGCGTTTCCACTTTCATTTACACGGCCCAACATGAAGACGTTCGCAATGCATAAATGATTTATTGCACAAGAGCTAGAAATACCTAAGTGTTTTAATGCCTGTTAATCGTCACTCATATGAGTGAGCCTTGAAATATCATTTGTTGAATCATTTTAGGACGTTAGATATCGTTACATACCCATGAACGTTGACAATGCATTAACCGGAAGATTTTGCAACGATAGCCAAGAGAAACTTTCAACGGTTTTTACTTATCGATAATCCAACTCCCGGTTCTTTCAATTATTTGATATTTTTCCGGTTTTTTATCCCTAATTATCCCGGAATGAAGCAGAGGATAACTCAAATACAGTTTTTTAAAGGTAGTATTAGCGAATGAGTTCGAGGCAATAGGCTAAATCATTCATGATAATGAATTTGCGAAAATATTTGGGGAAACTCTTTCTTTCAACCTGCAGATTTCCCTTTCCCACTTCGATAAAAATCGTAATTTACCAGACACGATTGTTCACCAAAATAAACTGTATGAAAAAAGTAGCTGACATTTTAGCCAGGAAAGGGAAAAATATCACCAATGTTTCAGCGGATACTTCCGTTTTGGATGCGTTAAAAATAATGGCTGACCAGAATATTGGGTCTGTAGTAGTTGTTGAAGGAGCTCAATACCTGGGTATTTTGACAGAAAGAGATTATTCCCGCAAAGTTATTTTAAAAGGCAAATCATCGACCGATACAAAGGCGGAAGAAATCATGTCATCTGATATTCCACGGATTACTCCGGGTGACACAATCGATTATTGCATGCAACTCATGTCTGATAAAAATATTCGTTACCTGCCTGTATTTGACGGCGACAATCTAAGCGGCATCATATCAATCAACGACGTGGTAAAAGAAACCATCCTTGCACAACAGGAAACAATTACACAATTAAAAGATTATCTGCACTCCAGCTTATAGAGACTAATTAGCGCTAATTGTATAGACACTAATTAGCGCTAATTCTTTTCTGAAACCAGCACAAGATTCTCAAGGTCGACTGTGATTGGCATTAGCCCTACTTTCACAACGGCTTTCTTTCCTTTGATCTCCGTTACTTCGCCCACCTGGTGATTTTTTTTCATTAAAACTTTCTGACCTACAACAATCTCTCCGGCAACTTCCTCATATTTCGAATTAACTTTTTTCTTGACTTTATCATTTACCTGCTTTTGATTTTGCCGGAAAAGTAGTGCCTGCATTTGCTTGATTAACTCTTTTTTGTCTTCCTGGTTTTCGGCTTTTTTCCAATCAAATACAATCTGCTTTAGCTTTCGCTCCGTCTCTTTGAGGTAGGCAATCCTTTCCTCACTAATCTTATTTTGATGCTTAAGTACTTCAACCTGCTGCTGGTGTCGCTCCTTGTTGATCAATTCTTCCATTTCCTTTTTTAGCCGCCTGTTTTCATTCACGAGTTGCTGCAATTCCTTTTTCTCTTTTTCGATGCTTTGCAGGTCCTGTTCCGTACGATTGAGTAACTTATCGAGCCGGAAATGATCGTCATCTACAAGTTTTTTTGCCCTGCCTACCAATAAAGGATCAAGCCCGATTCGTTCGGCAATTGCGAAAGTGTACGAGCTACCTGGTTTTCCGATGATCAGCTTGTACATCGGAAGCAGGTTTTTTTCGTCAAATGCCATCGCACCATTAATTATCCCGGGCGTTTTATTTGCCATCACTTTGAGGTTGAGATAATGGGTTGTTACAATTCCCATGGCGTGTTTTTTTACCAGCTCTTCAAGAATCACCTCGGCAAATGCGCCTCCAAGATTCGGATCACTACCGCTTCCTAACTCATCTATAAAAAATAATGTCCTCCCGTTCGCGTTTTCCATGAAGTGTTTCATGTTCTTCAAATGGGAACTGTAAGTACTCAACTCGAATTCCAGGCTTTGTGTATCCCCGATGTGAATCATAATTTGCCTGAAAATACCCATCTCCGAATTTGGATGAACAGGGACCAATAACCCGCTCTGTAACATGAGTTGCAATAGTCCCACAGTTTTTAATGTTACCGTTTTGCCGCCGGCATTGGGACCAGATATAACCAGTATCCTGTTTTTTTCGTCAAGAGTGATATCGACAGGAATGGTTGGCTTGTTATTCTTTTTGTTATACAGATATAATAAAGGATGACATGCTTTTACAAGGTGAACATGTGCCTTATCGCTCAACAGGGGATAGGTTCCGTTGACATCTACCGCGAGCTTCGCTTTTGCCCGGATGAAATCATACTCACCTAACACGTCGTGATACCCGCTTAAGAGCGGTGCGTACCCCGACAATGTTTTAGTAAGATCACGTAGGATGCGATACACTTCTCTGCTTTCTTCGTTTTCGAGCGTGAATATCTCGTTATTTAATTCAATCGTTTCTTCCGGCTCTATAAAAGAAGTTTTCCTTGTCTCGCTCTCTCCATGCAATATTCCTTTCACCTGTCTCTTATGTTCGGCGAACAGGGCAACCACTCTCCTCCCGTTCAAAAATGCTTCCTCGATATCTGCGACATAACCCGACCTGGCAAGCTTTTGTACAATTCTCTCAAACATACGCCGTAACTCGCTTCTACGTTTATAAAGATTGAGCCGAATACGAGCCAGGTCATCAGAAGCATTGTCCTTTACAGTACCGTTTTCATCCAATACTTCATCAATTGTATGTATGATGGCCTTTTCATAATAGGTATTCCCAATCACTTTAGCCAGGGCCGGGTAAGCAGTTCTTCTCTCGGTATCAAACCAGCGGAAAATACCTTGTAAACTCTCCGCCAGCTTACGGATCTGCATGAACTGATCTCCCGTCAGCACAGCGCCGGCGATGCCGAGCAATTTTATTTCGCGGGATAAATTCAGGACATGATCGTTCGGAAAGTACTGTGCACCCTGGATCAGCAGCTTGTATTCATTTGATTGCTGCAGTTCCAATTCAATAGGTTCTTTTTTGGTGTGAATGTTCAGGCTCTCTGCCTTCGATCTCGCATATTCGGTCTTGCAGTGCTCAGTGAGGAGCGACTGAATTTTATCAAATTCCAGCTGAACCAACGCCGATTCCGGAAAGATTCTCATACTTCGTGTAAGCTCCACCTGTAACCTCTTTTTTTGATGTGCAAATTTCGGAAAATATATGCTGGGAATGAGTCTATTTCAGTAAAGAATTAATTGTCTAAAATTGATCCAAAGTCGCAGGATTAGAGTGATCACTTTTATCTTCTTCGTGCCCGCTGTGCTTCCGTTGTGGTTTTCATGAATCCATCTGCCTGCACGAGCAAAGGAGCCTCACAAAGGACAGAACGGAAGGCACAAGGGGCACTAATCCTTGCTGGCATTGACGCTAACTGTCTGCATTTTTCTTTATTTGAAGCTCTTTCCATTCAGTAGTACTGTCCATTTCGCGGGCAAATACGAGGTCAGTAGTCTCTTCTATCACAATCTCTGCGGTTGTATAAATAATACAGCCTTCTAGTAAATGTCCAGCGGTTAATGTTCCGTCACTGTCGCTGACGGCGATATGAAAATGACCACCATCTACACCAAGAGTGCCGCTTAAACTAATGATCTCGAAAAAGTCCTTTCGTATCTGACCAGCTTGCTGATTGGCGAACCGTAGGTTGTACTGTGTCAGGCTACCAACACAGGCTACGATCCATCCTGCACAAATACTTCGGTCTTTTACAAATTGATCGAGGCTTACCCTGAGGTCTTGTCCCGGTTTTAACCTGATTGCGTGAATCGTTCTCATTTTTTTTTACTTAACTCATTTTTTGGCTGGTTTACCGTAAGTCATTGCCGTTAATGATATGGTAAAAGCCGGCCATTGTCGGGCAACTTACAAATTTTGGCTTGCACAACCTTCTAACTTGTCCGAAATTTGATGCCCATGAACGGAATATTAAAACGTTGCTGTATGAATATATTTTTGACCAGTGCGATTATTACCCTGACCACCCTGCTCTCTTGCGGAGAAAATAAAAAACCAAATACATATATGAACAGTGATCTCACTTCTCTCCAGAATGCAAACTATAAAACCGATACGGCCACATTCGGCACGGGTTGTTTCTGGTGTACAGAAGCAATTTTCGAACAATTGAATGGAGTTTTGAAGGTTGCATCAGGATATAGCGGCGGACATGTTGACAAACCAACCTACAAAGAAGTTTGTGACGGCACTACAGGACATGCAGAGGTTGTGCAAATAGTTTATGATCCCAAAAAGATCACATTTGATGAGTTATTGGAAGTATTCTGGCAAACCCATGACCCTACAACACTGAATCGCCAGGGAAATGATGTTGGTACACAATACCGCAGTGCGGTCTTTTATCACAACGAGGAACAAAAGCAGAAAGCTGAAAAATATAAAGCTGAATTGAATTCGAGTGGTGCATTTAGCAAGCCAATCGTAACGGAGATTACTCCCTTTTCAAAATTTTTTGTAGCAGAAAATTACCACCAGGATTATTACGCGAATAACGGATCACAGCCTTACTGTTACTATGTAATTAAGCCGAAGATGGAAAAGTTCCAGAAAGTGTTTAAGGATAAGATCAAGCATTAATCATTAGTTATTCTTCGTGTTCTTTGGGTCTTCTCTTCGTGTTCGTTGTGAACCCCTGATTACACAGTCAAGGGATTCACAATGAACAGGAAGAAGAACACACAGGACATAAAGAATATCGAGGCTGCTATGAACGTTCTTTCTTCACATACCGCAACTCAAGCAGATTTAATCCATTCGGTTGAAATCCCTTGATCCACGGATTAACAAGCCGGATCACCTCGTCATACCATAATGGAATAACCGGGGCATCATTTATGACCATCTGATCCAATTGCTGGTACAGTTTTAATCGTACGGAATCATCCGTTACAAGCAACGCGTGTTCATACAATGCATCGAACGCAGGATTCTTATAACGGGTATAATTCGGTGGAGCTGGATTCTTTCCGTAAAAAACACTCAGGTAATTTTCTGCATCAGGATAATCAGCAATCCAGCTAGCACGAAAGAACAGTGCCTGCGATTTGGCGGTGTACTCCAGCAATAAACTTTTTTGCACAATTTCCACCTGCACCTTCAAGCCGATATCCTCAAGTTCTTTCGCAATAAAGCTAGCAAGGTCGCCATAGACGGATATCGTTAATAACTTTATAGGCGGCACCGCTTTCCCATCACCAAATCCTGCTTCCCTCAACAACTGCCTCGCTTTTGTTGGATTGTAGTCATACCCTTTCACTATGCTGGAGTCATGTGAAGGAAGACCTGCGGGCACGAATCCGCTTTCAGCCGGAATTCCAATTGAATTGCGCAGATACAGGATCATCTTCCGCCGATCAAACCCATAGTTGATAGCCTGTCTTATTTTTTTGATTCGTATCGGCGAATTTCGTACCAGTTCGTTTGTGCTATCGATCAGCATGCCAAGGTATTCTGTGTTCAGATATGGATGCTTATAGAGCACGATCTTTCCTTCCCACTCTTTTCTTAACTCACCTTTTTTTGTTAGTACCTCATCTTTAAACGAGGCATCGATATCGTTGATAAAATCAAGCTTGCCTTGTTGAAATAATAAAAATTCGGTCGCCTTGCTATCATAGAACGTAGTTTTGATCGCATCAAGATATGGGAATCTTTGTCCTGCGCTATCCGACTCAAAATACTTTTCATTCTTGAGTAAGATAAGGGCCTGTCCCTCCTCCCATGACTTAAATTGAAACGGTCCTGTTCCACACGGATGATTCCGGAAATCCCTGCCATGCTTTTCAACCACTTCGCGTGGCACGATTGAACAATACTGCATGCTAAGCAAACCCAAAACGGGTGTAAATGGCGTGATAAGCCTGAGTTGAAACGTCGAGTCATTTAGTGCTTTAAATCCTTCTATACTATCAATTCGTTTATTGAAGATCCATGCACCACTGCTGGCGGTATTTCGATCAACGATTCTTCGAAAACTGTATTCCACATCGCCGGCAGTCATCTTCCTGCCTTTCCCTCCGGAAAAAGCGTCGTTATCGTGAAAGAAAACATCTGTCCGTAAATGAAATATATATTCTAACCTATCGGATGACACATCCCAGGTTTTTGCAAGAGAAGGAACAATATTAAGAGAAGGATCGGTTTCAACCAACGTATTGTAAATCTGGTGAACCGCCCACATGATCGATTGATTCTTGGCAAATGCGGGATCAAGTGTTGCAATACCAGATTGTTCATTGTAATGAAAAACTTGCTTGCTGGTAGAGCTCTTGTTATTACATGATATAGTGGCCAAGGCGATAGAGCCAAGTACGAAAGAAGATAGGTATCTGCGCAAAACGAATAAAAGGGCCACGTGTGGAGAATATGCTGGAAAATGAATCAGTACCTTCATATCTTGCAAACTGTGTATTAAATTTAATGAAACAACAAGCAAGGGTGTTAATTTGTAAATATATTAACGCTGCGTTGAAGCAAATACTTAGAATTCCAGACCTGAGTTTTTATGCCAACAAGAATTGAACGATTGATCTGTTTTGTTGTCTGTCTTTCACTGGCGGGTTCATGCTCAGGACAACTACTACATGAGAAAAGAATTTTCACCAGGCAAGATACTTTAAGAGGAACCATCACGCCAGAACGCGCATGGTGGGATGTTGTTTGTTACACTGTTGCCATCAACACAGACTATCAAAACAAAGGCATTGAAGGAAAATGCGAAATCCAGTTCCGTGTTTTAGGCGAGGGCACGCGCATGCAAATTGACCTGCAACAGCCGATGACGATTTCACGTGCTTACATTGGCGAAAACAAATACAGCTTTACTCGCGAAGGCAATGTATATTATATCAATTTTCCAAAGGCGCCCAACAAGGGTTCCGTTCAGACTATAACATTCGTGTTCGGGGGGAATCCCAGAATTGCAAAAAGACCGCCGTGGGATGGTGGTTGGATTTTTGCCAAAGACAGTCTGGGTCGCCCGTGGATGTCTGTCGCGTGCCAGGGCCTTGGGGCAAGCGTATGGTATCCTTGTAAAGACCACCAGAGTGATGAACCGGATAGTGCTTTTATTAATGTTGCAATTCCTGATACGCTGATAGCCGTTGCAAATGGCAGATTCATGGGAAAGCAAAGTTTTAGTGCTGGTATGATGACTTATCGCTGGGCTGTGCGCAACCCTATCAACAACTACAATATCGTTCCGTACATCGGCAAATACGAAAGCTGGAGCGAAACATATAACGGTGAAAAAGGAAAATTAGATTGCGAATACTGGGTGCTTGATTATAATCTCGAAAAAGCCAAACAACAATTCAAACAGGTTCCCACAATGCTCAAATGTTTTGAACATTGGTTCGGCCCGTTTCCATTTTATGAAGACGGGTATAAACTGGTAGAATCTCCACATTTGGGAATGGAACATCAAAGTGCCGTTGCATACGGAAACAAGTATCAGAATGGATACCTCGGTATAGATCTTTCCGGCAGCGGCTGGGGCAAGAAATGGGACTTTATCATAGTGCATGAAAGTGGGCACGAATGGTTTGCCAACAATATTACTACCAACGATATTGCCGATATGTGGGTCCATGAAGGATTCACAAGTTATTCTGAAACGCTGTTCGCTGAATGTGAATTCGGGAAAGAGGCAGCGAGCGATTATCTAACAGGAATCAGAAAGAATATCAAAAACGATATTCCTATTATCGGCCCGTATGGCGTAAATCAGGAAGGTTCAGGTGACATGTATCCCAAAGGCTCGAACCTTTTACATACAGTGAGGCAGGTAATAAACAATGATGAAAAATTCAGGCAAATATTAAGAGGTTTAAACTCTACTTTTTATCATAAAACCGTAAACAGCAAAGATGTTGAAGAGTATATTAGCAAACAATCAGGTATTAATCTGTCGAAAGTTTTTGATCAGTACCTTAGGACCACTCAGATCCCTGTACTGGAATATAAATTAAACACAGGTTCGGTGAGCTATCGTTGGTCGAATTGCATAAAGGATTTTGTTATGAAAGTAAGGGTAAAACTGAGTCCGGATCATGAAGAATGGATACAGCCTTCCTCGAGTTGGAAAACATCGAATTCATCGACATACGATGGAAAAACGTTTATAGTTGACCGAAATTTTTATATTGAAACAAAGAAAGTTGAATAAGACCAGCGTGGTGAGCGAAGCCCGAACCAGCGAAGAAGCCGAACCGGCGAAGCCGAATCCACAGCCTAAACTACCTGCATGAGTAATATCCGGCGGCAAAGTATCATATCGTCCCTAATTGTTTACTTCGGCTTTGCCCTTGGTTTTTTTAATACCTGGTTATTTGCAAGGGAAGGCGGATTTCCCCAAACGCAGTACGGTCTGATTAACTTATTTATCGCGATTGGCAATGTGATTTTCGCTGTTTCCAGTCTGGGCATGCAGGCCTATATCTATAAATTTTTTCCATACTACAACGATAATCTTCCGCGTAAAAACAACGACATGATCAGTGTCGCCCTCGCGGTCAGTTTAATCGGATTCGTTCTCGTACTTTTGAACGGTATCATTTTTAAGGATTTTGTAGTCAGGAAATACGGAACCAAGTCGCCTGATTTCATTAAATATTACTACTGGATATTTCCCTTTGGCTTTGGGTTAACAATCTATTCTTTACTGGAAGCATTTGCATGGCAGTTGAAAAAATCTGTTCTGACTAATTTCTTAAAAGAAGTACAGTTCCGGATTTTTATTACGATCCTGATCATTTTGTCTGTGACAAAGATTATTAAAGACTTTGATCTGTTCATTAAGCTTTTTTCATTCACATATATAGCGATCGCTGCAATATTATTGACCTATCTTTCAGTTACACGTCAAATCCATTTTACATTTTCGCTAAGCAGAGTCACAAAAAAGTTTTACAAAAAAATAATTGCCCTGGCAGCCTTTGTATGGGGCGGAGGTTTGGTTTATAGCATTGCCAACGTGTTTGACACAATTCTTATAGCAGCGGTATTGGAGAACGGACTGGCATATGCCGCAATTTATACACTGGCACAAAATATGGCCAGCCTGATACAGGCACCCCAGCGCGCGATCGTATCATCTTCGATAGGACCGCTTTCACAGGCATGGAAGAACAAGGATTTCACGCGGCTGAATGGTATATACCAACGTTCTTCCATTAACCAGCTTTTGTTTTCGGTAGGTATGTTTGTTTTGATATGGATCAACTTTACCGACGGTGTTTTCACGTTCAATCTCCAGGAAAATTATTTGTCTGCACGATTTGTTTTTCTGTTCATCGGATTTATGCGGATTGTTGATATGGGGACAGGTGTTAACTCGCAAATCATTGCCACCTCAACCTTTTGGAGATTCGAATTTTTCACGGGAATAATTTTGCTTTCACTTACACTTCCCCTGAACTATATACTTACGAAAGCGATTGGCATACCGGGCACCGCCATATCAAACCTGATTTCGTTTACTATCTATAACGGCATCCGTTACGCCTTTTTGTTAAAGCGGTTCAACATGCAGCCTTTTAATATAAGAACTGTTTACACGCTTGTCTTGGGAGTTGTGTGTTATCTCGTCTGCCATCTTCTATTTTCCGAATTCCAGGGATTTTGGTGGATTCTTTTAAGGAGTAGCGTCTTTGTGCTCTTGTATGTAACCGGAGCAATACTACTTAAAATTTCACCTGACGTTGTACCCGTGTGGCAAACGGTAACTAAGAAGATCCGACTGAGAAAGTAGATCAATCGCCCTGGTGATACCATTGGTATTTATCTCCCGTCCAATAAATGACAGCACTCGAGGATTCTGATTTGGCAACTAAGATTGCTTTCATTTTTAAAGCCACAGGGTTCTTCTCACCCACGCCAGGTCCAATTTTTTTGTCTGTGTAAACTTTCCAGACATCCATCCAGTTGAAATCATCTCCGCCATTTCCAAATTCCTTGCCTGCACCAACGACGAAATATTTTTTACCTGATTGGTGAACAATAAGAAATCCTTTCTTCTTTGTCCTCACCTGCTCGACTGCAATAGCAATGTCGATTTTGTTGTCGCCGTTGAAGTCTGCTTCGAGATAATATGGATTGATGAAATCAGAAATACTATATAAACTGTCGAGCTTTAGTGACTTTAATGCTGTAGCTGACCAGTCGGGCAATCTTTCCCAGAGCAACCAACGCTTATCTTCTTCTGACTGTGCATGGATGACAGATGCACAAAAGATAAGTTTTACGAACACGAGTAATTTTCTCAACTTTTTATTCTAAAAGTATACAATTGGAGGAATACTCCATATCGAAAGGTTGCTACATAGCTGGTTAGGACTCGGAGTCTGCCGCGACGGCTCGAAGCCCCGGCTCAGGCTTGCGGCTTAATAGGTATGCCATACCACGTCTTGTTTTTTAATAGCGTGTGCTTGTTTTAGTGCTGGATGAACTCATCCGCCATCCACCGATTGACCTCAGATAAATTTTCAAAAGCGATCGGTGTAAAATCGAATCCCGTAGGGATTCCTCTTACATGGCCGCCTGTGGCATTGCGCATTATCGAATCCTGCCAGAAGCAACATATCTTCTTGCAAAATACTCGTCGTCCATATCACTGATAACTACTCCGCTCGAGGTTGAAGCATGAACGAATTTGTTATTGCTCATGTATATGCCAACATGAGAAATGCCACCACGTGTGTTAAAAAAAACCAGGTCACCCTCTTCGAGCTGTTTTTTCTTGATCTTTTTGGCAGCGCTATACTGCTCTTTTGAATTGCGGGGAATTGCAAGTCCATATACAGCGGACATGAAGAAATTAACAAAAGCAGAACAATCAACGCCTTTTTTGGTCGTTCCGCCATACCGGTATGGCGTTCCATACCACTCCTCGATAAACTCAAGCATGCGCATGTTAAAGCTTGTTTCAACCGGGAGATTTAACAAAATAGCATACTTCATTTGCAGGGCGTTCACAGACTCAGTGCCCGTGATTTCCTTTAAATTTGTAGGGTCAGCCTTGGCATAAGTAGCATGGTAGGTTTCCTTTGATTCAGAAGATGATATCGATGGTTTATTGCGGGCAATTTTAATATTCTCAAGGAACCTGGGATCTTTGTTTTCCTTAACGTTTGGCGCAGCCGGTGGAGATGAGGATGCTTTTTTTACTGAGGAACAGCTCATTAATGAACACAGAGCTATTAATAAATAGAATAGTTTTTTCAAGGACTGATTTATTTAAGGATTTGAGGATTTCGCTAAGATAACAAATACATTGCCAGTTTGGTACTGTGGAAAGAATGTTACCGTTTCCTTTTGAAATTTGTGTCGCAATTATTGAGATTTGTTTTTCTGCGGTCGACCGTCGACCAAAAAAAAATATGGATTAGATTGACCATTCACCATTGACCATTCACAATGACTAAATTTTCACACTTACATTGCCATACACAATTCTCCTTACTGGATGGAGCTGCCTCCATACAAAGCCTGTATAAAAAGGCAATCGCTCATGAAATGCCAGCCATAGCCATCACCGATCATGGTAATATGTTTGGGGCATTCGAATTTGTGGCAGAAGCGTACAAACATCAGAACGACGACAAGACTTTGAAGGTAAAACCGATCGTCGGTTGTGAATTCTATGTTGTTGAATCGAGGCATCGCAAAGTGTTCACCAAAGATCAGAAAGATGAACGCTATCACCAGGTACTACTTGCAAAAAACAAAACCGGATACCAGAACCTCGTCAAACTGACCTCGCTTGGTTTTATTGAAGGAATGTATAGCAAATATCCCCGGATTGACAAGGAATTGATTGAAAAATATCGTGAAGGATTGATCGCTACAACCTGTTGTATTGGTGCATACGTACCACAAACCATTTTGCGCGATGGTGAAGAAAAAGCAGAAAAAGAATTTAAATGGTGGCTTGATATGTTTGGTGAAGATTATTTTATCGAATTACAACGCCACAACATCAAAGAACAGGAAAAAATCAATCAAACCTTATTAACGTTTGCAAAAAAATACAATGTTCCTGTTATCGCTACCAATGATAGCCACTATACCGACCAGGAAGATTATAATGCGCATGATATTCTGCTTTGCATCAATACGGGGGAAAAGAAAAGTACTCCGGGTTATGATGATTTTATAAATGATGATGTTCATCTGAAAGATCGCCGTTTCAAATTTCCCAATGATCAGTTTTATTTTAAGTCGCCCGAAGAAATGAAGAAGCTCTTTGAAGATGTTCCGGCGGCAATCGATAATACAAACATGATTGTTGATAGAGTCGAACTGCTGAACCTCAAAAAAGATATCCTGCTTCCTGCATTTCCGATTCCAAAGGAATTCCAGGTCCATGATGACAACAACCTGAATCAATGGGAATACCTGCGACATCTTACTTACGAAGGAGCTAAGCAACGTTATACGGACATAACTCCTGAGTTACAAGAACGACTCGACTTTGAATTATTTACGGTAAAAACGATGGGCTTTGCCGGTTATTTTTTAATCGTCAGTGATTTCATAAAAGCCGGTCGGGAGATGGGAGTATTTGTAGGACCGGGCCGTGGTTCGGCGGCGGGGAGTGTTGTTGCTTATTGTATCGGTATTACAAACATTGATCCCATCAAATATAATTTGCTGTTTGAAAGATTCCTGAATCCGGATCGCAAATCAATGCCGGATATCGATACGGATTTTGACGATGATGGCCGTCAAAAGGTCATCGACTATGTGATCAATAAATATGGCAAGAACCAGGTTGCCCAGATCATTACATACGGCACGATGGCTGCCAAGATGAGCATCAAAGATGTAGCACGCACACTTGATCTACCGTTGGCTGAATCCAACGCCCTGGCCAAGCTTGTTCCGGAAAGACCCGGTATTGAATTGCGACGGGTGCTGCATGCTCCTATTACAGCCAGGGATGGAGAAAAATCATTGGAAGAAAAAGAAGGAGTTGGTGCGGACGATATGGAATTGGTCAAAAGACTTCGGGATATTTATAATGGAAAGGGATTGGATAGTGAAGTGTTACATGCCGCCGAAAAGCTCGAAGGTTCTGTACGAAATACAGGCATTCACGCGGCGGGTATCATTATCGCCCCAACTGATCTTACAGAACTTATTCCGGTATGTACGGCGAAGGACTCTGATCTTTGGGTTACGCAGATCGAGGGAAGCATTATCGAAGATGCCGGCGTCATTAAGATGGATTTCCTCGGGTTGAAGACACTTACTATTGTTAAAAATGCTTTAGAGCTCATCAGGCAAAATCACGGAGTAGAAATAGATATTGATACGATCCCTCTTGATGATGCAAAAACATTTGCTCTTTATCAGCGTGCGGATACAATTGGCACTTTTCAGTTTGACAGCCCGGGAATGCAAAAGTATCTAAGGGATTTAAAGCCGGATAAGTTCGATGACCTGATTGCAATGAATGCGTTGTATCGTCCCGGTCCAATGGCTTATATCCCGAACTATATTGATAGAAAACATGGCCGTGAGAAAATCGTTTACGATACACCGGAAGTTGAAGAATATCTCAAGGATACATACGGCATCACAGTGTACCAGGAGCAGGTGATGCTGCTTGCCCAGAAACTTGCTGGCTTTAGTAAGGGCGACGCGGACGTTTTGCGGAAGGCAATGGGTAAAAAGCAAAAATCGGTGCTTGATAAAATGAAGGCCCGGTTTGTTTCGGGAGCGACTGCCAGGGACATACCCACTGACAAGCTTGAAAAAATCTGGACCGACTGGGAAGCCTTTGCACAATATGCTTTCAACAAATCTCACTCAACCTGCTATGCATATGTGGCGTACCAAACAGCATACCTCAAGGCACATTATCCGGCAGAGTACATGGCTGCCGTATTGAATAACGCAGGCAGTATTGAAAAGATCACCTTCTTCATGGAAGAATGTAAACGCATGGGTCAAATGGTTCTTGGACCTGATGTCAACGAATCAAAAAAAGGCTTCGCGGTTAATAACAAAGGCGAGATCCGCTTCGGATTAGGCGGTTTAAAAGGCGTTGGCGAAGCTGCTGTGGTAAGCATTATAGAAGACCGGGAAAAGAACGGTGTTTTCGAATCAATCTTTGATCTGATCACCCGGGTTAACCAGAGAACTGTTAATAAGAAAACACTGGAAAGCCTGGCTTATGCCGGGGCCTTCGATTGTTTTCCTGACCTCCACCGCGCACAATATTTCTACGTCCCTCAGGGCGACACCTCATCAGGGCTTGAAAAAATTATCAGGTTCGGCAATATTTTTCAAACGAATTCTTTGGGCTCGAGTAACACACTTTTTGGCAACCTTGAAATGCCTAAAGTTGTACCGCCCAAGATTCCAAACTGCGAGCCGTGGTCGCTGACCGAATTGTTGGACCATGAGAAGGAGGTAACGGGCATGTTCATGAGCGGTCATCCTCTTGACAATTTCAAGTTCGAGATTCGATATTATGGAATTACGAAACTGGGAGAGTTTACTGAGATCAAGGAGGCGGTTACACTTCAGGCAAACCCGAATAAATCGTACAAGCTCGCTGGCCTTGTTGTAGATGCACAACATCGGGTGACCAAAACGGGCAGACAGTTTGGATCCTTTACCATCGAAGATTATACGGGTAAATGCGAATTATTGCTATGGAGCGATGATTATACGAAGTATGCAAACTACCTCGAAAAAGGCAAAAACCTGTTCATTACCGGGTCTTTCAGGCAGCGCTATAACCGGCCCGAATTTGAATTTAAAGTTGAGAAAATCATTTTGCTCGAAAGTATCAAGCAAAACCTGACAAGGCAGGTTGTTGTTGATATCGAAGCGAGATTTTTAAACGAGGAGCTCATCGGCTTTATAGAAGGGAACGTTAAAAGATATCCTGGAAGATCGGGGTTGAAGTTCAACATCAGTGAGCCAAAGACGAACTATAAGATTAGTATGTATACAGTGGAAAACGGCTTCGAAATGAATGACGAAATGGCCGCCTTTTTACTGGAAAAACCAGAACTCGATATACAGGTTGTCACCATATAAATCATTTTTCTTCGCCGCTGTTATCACTAACAAGGTCTTTCAAACCGATCAGACCAGAAAAAAAAAGTGCTGGGGTGTTAACGCTAGGGGAGTGTTAAAAAGCGTGTTAAGAGTCGCGTGACATGCTGAACGACGTGCCATTTGTTCAGCAAATCAACTATTGGTTGTAAATTTGATTATCGTACGTAATATCAATCTAAAAATATAAGTTATGGCCTTAGAATTAACCGATGCGAATTTTCAGGAAAAAGTTTTATCATCCGATAAATTAACTGTAATAGATTTCTGGGCTGAATGGTGCGGACCTTGCCGCGCAATTGGGCCGGTTATCGAAGAGTTATCAAAGGAGTACACAGACAGAGTGAATGTTGGCAAGGTAAATGTTGACCACAATCCACAATTATCTATCAATTATGGAATCACTTCCATCCCGGCGATCCTTTTTATTAAGGGCGGTAAAGTAGTTGACAAATTAGTGGGCGCACAGCCTAAGTCTAATTTTGTAAAGAAAATTGAAACGCATATATAAACTACTGATTATTCAAATTTTTACAAATCATTGCAGGTCATACGACCTGCTTTTTTATTGCCCATCCTAACCATTATATTAATTCCTATATTGCCAGCTGTTTAAACCAAAACAACTGTAATGAGTGTTCAATTGATTAACATACTCAGGGGTGCACTTGGCATGTTCTTTCTCATATTTGTCTGTTGGCTGCTAAGCACTAACCGGAAAGCAATCAATTGGAGACTCGTGATGATAGCGCTCATAGCTATGATCGGCTTTTATTTAGGAGTAACGAGAGTTGGATTTATCAATGGTTTTTTTGACTTTCTTTCAAGAGCCTTTGTAAAGGTTGTTGATGTAGAAATCGAGAGTACACGCCTTTTGTTTTCAAATCTTATTGAAGTACGTCCCGATTCATGGGGGTTTATCTTTGCCGTAAGAGTTCTGCCCACGATTATATTTTTCTCTGCTCTTTCTTCTATTTTATATTATACTGGCATACTTCAAAAAATAGTATATGTATTCGCTTTGGCATTAAGCAAGCTAAAGATCAGTGGAGCGGAAAGCGTATCTACAGCGGCCAATATATTTATGGGACAAACGGAAGCCCCGTTAATGATCAAGCCATACCTCGATAAGATTAATCGCTCGGAAGTGTTGCTGATCATGGTTGGGGGAATGGCTAATACGGCCGGAAGTGTACTTGGCGCCTACGTTAGTTTTCTGGGTGGAGATGATCCCAATTCAAAAGCTTTCTTTGCCATGCATCTTCTTACACAATCTATCCTCAGCGCTCCTGCAGCTATCATATGTTCCAAGATATTGTTTCCACAAACACAGCCAGTGAATACTGAAGTACGCATCCCCAAACAAAAGCTTGGTGATAATTTTTTAGATGCTCTCTCGATTGGTACTACCGATGGGATGAAACTTGCAGTCAACGTGGGTGCGATGCTACTCGCTTTCACGGCGCTTATATTCGTTCTGAACTATTTACTGTTCAAAATCGGCGATTGGACTTCACTAAATGGTGTGATTGCCGCGAACACTCCCTATCAAAGTCTTTCTTTTCAAATGATTCTTGGATATATCTTTTCACCTGTAGCCTGGATTATTGGTGTTGATACAGGTGATATGCTGAATGTAGGGCAGTTACTTGGAGAGAAAACGATTCTAAATGAATTCAACGCATACCTGTCTTTCAGCACAATGAAAAATCAGGGCGTTATTACAAACCCGAAGGCGATCCTCATAACAACTTACGCGTTGGCTGGTTTTGCCAATTTTGCCTCGATCGGAATCCAGATAGGTGGTATAAGTCAGCTCGCACCTAACCAACGAAAAAATTTAACTGAGCTCGGTTTTAAAGCCCTGATCGGTGGAACGATCGCCTGCCTGATGTGTGGCTGTATGGCGGGAGCATTGACCTAAGTACCAGGCTCAATCACCCAGCAGGCAATCATATTTTTTTGCAACAATCTGCCTACTTCGGTCCTTCTTCGTGTCTTTGTGCGCTTTGTGACCCTCTTCATTGCGCATTGAAGAGGGTTACAAAGGAACGAAGGAAAGTATTCTATAGACTACACCCCTTAACAATCGCTGATGACGATTCTAAAGTACCTTTGCGATCAGAGAAAATGATTAATATGATAGAAACAATTGATCGAATCGTCGAGCAGGAAAAAGATAAAGAGCTACAAACTATCGCGCAAAAAATTATCGGGCAGCAAAGGATTAGTGAGCAGGATGGAGTGATGCTTTTCGAAAAAGGAACATTACCTTTTCTGGGAGTTCTTGCCAATCATGTGCGTGAAAGACTTCACGGAGATAAAACTTATTTCAATCGAAATTTTCACATCGAGCCTACAAACGTTTGCGTGTTTTCCTGTAAATTTTGTTCTTACTCACGGCTATATGCGCATCGCGAAGAAGGTTGGGAGCTTAGCATAGACCAAATGCTTGACATCGTAAAGAGCTACGACGGCAAACCGGTTACCGAAGTGCATATCGTAGGCGGTGTTCACCCAAAGATGAACCTTCCGTATTTTGCTGAATTACTTCAGAAGATTAAAGCACATCGTCCAGACCTTCACATTAAAGGGTTTACCGCAGTTGAACTTGATTACATGTTTAGAAAAGCGAAGATGACTGTGAACGAAGGAATAGACTACCTGAAAACCGCGGGACTTGATTCTATTCCCGGCGGAGGCGCAGAAATTTTCCATCCTGAGATACGGGAGAAGATTAGCCATGACAAAGTCGACGCCGATGGTTGGCTGCAAATACATGAAGCGGCACACAATGCCGGGATGCATAGTAATGCGACAATACTGTACGGGCATATAGAAGAGTACTGGCATCGCATTGATCATATGGAAAGGCTGAGGCAATTGCAGGATCGAACCGGGGGCTTCAATACTTTCATCCCCCTTAAGTTTCGCAACAAGGATAATGAAATGAGCCATATACCTGAGTCAGGAATTATTGAAGACATGAAAATGTATGCCGTGGCAAGATTATATATGGATAACTTTCCTCACCTGAAGGCATACTGGCCAATGCTTGGCAGGCAAAACGCTCAACTAACATTGTCCTTTGGTGTCAACGACATTGATGGAACGATTGATGATTCCACAAAGATCTATTCGATGGCGGGTTCAGAGGAGCAAAGCCCATCAATGACAACCGAACAACTCGTGACACTGATCAAACAGGTAAAAAGAACACCTGTTGAAAGAGACACGTTGTACAGCAGCTTACGTGATTATTCAAACGTAGCCGTGCTTGATTAGTCAGTAGTCGGGAGTCAGAAGTCCAGGTTAGGAACACTGATACTATGGAAAACACTACACATGATCATCAAAAACTGTAGCCTGCGTATAGTTGTTATTGTGGTTATTGCGTAAATGGTCTCGCTATTCTGCTCACTCCTGACTCTCGACTCCTGACTCCGACTGCTGACTCCCCTAGCATTCACTCAAACTAATTGGAATAT
>Ga0126304_10000165_pt1 | contig 22372 bp, 17 predicted proteins | sample Plot25_FD_92538 | JGI IMG/M metagenome (GOLD analysis project Ga0126304, IMG submission 92538) | Serpentine soil microbial communities from UC McLaughlin Reserve, CA, USA - Plot25 | ecosystem: Environmental > Terrestrial > Soil > Grasslands | place: USA: UC McLaughlin Reserve, Lake County... | reverse complement strand
TGTCCGCGTACCGATACGAACATCCTGAGGATCCGTTTCCCGAGATCGTCACGCATGCTACGTCGACCAAGGTGGCGCGCTTCGAGGGCACGGCACTCGGCCACCCGCTGCTGCCTGCGGCCAGGATGGTCCGCAACCACGTCCAGCTCGGGCCGGACGCCCGGCTCCTCGTGGTCAGCGGCTCCAACATGTCGGGCAAGAGCACGCTGCTGCGGACCGTCGGCATCAACACCGTCCTGGCACTCGCCGGCGCTCCGGTGCGCGCCGAATCCCTGCGCCTCTCCCCGCTCGTCACAGGCGCGACGCTGCGCATCCAGGACTCGCTCCTGGAAGGCCGATCGCGTTTCTACGCAGAGATCACCCGCATCCGCGAGATCGCAGACATGTCCCGCGGACCGGTACCACTGCTCTTCCTGCTCGACGAGCTCTTTCACGGCACCAACTCGCACGATCGCCTGATCGGTTCGTCGGGCGTCCTGCGCAGCCTGCTCGATCACGGCGCCATCGGCCTGATCACGACGCACGATCTGGCGCTGGCCGGTATCGCGCGAGCCCTCGCACCGCGCGCCGATAACGTCCACTTCGAGGACTGGTTCGACGGCCAGGAACTGCGATTCGACTACCGTCTGAAGCCCGGCCCCGTCACGCGCAGCAATGCCATCGCGCTGATGCGCGCCGTCGGATTGGATGTGCCGGAGGAGTCATGACCACACCGAACCCGTCCGTCACCTACGCGAACTATCTGCAGCTCGACGAGCTGCTGTCGCTACAGCAACCGCGTGCCGAGGGTCCCGAACACGACGAGCTGCTCTTCATCGTCATTCACCAGGTCTACGAGCTGTGGTTCAAGGAGCTCCTGCACGAGCTCGATCGCGTCGCCGCACTGCTCCGAGGGGACGAGCCGCACCGCGTGCAGCACACCCTCAAGCGCATTCTGACGATCCTCAAGGTGCTCGTCGCGCAGCTCGACATCCTCGAGACGATGACACCGCTGGAATTTCTGTCGTTCAGGTCGCGCCTCGAAGCGGCGAGCGGATTCCAGTCCGACCAGTTCCGGCAGATTGAGTTCGTGCTCGGCGCAAAGAGCGAGTCAGCGATCGGGCGCTTTGCAGCGGGCAGCCGCGCTCGAGCGGCGCTCGAACGGCGGTACCGCGAATCCACGCTGTGGGATGCGTTTCTGCAGTATCTCGCCGGCGAGGGCTACCCGGTTCCGGCCACGCACCTCACCCGCGACGTCACCGCGCTGATCACTCCGTCACCGGAGATCCAGGACATCCTCGTGGATGCGTACCGGCAGGACGCCAAGACGCAGGGCATCTGCGAGCGCCTCGTGGATCTCGACGAAGGCTTTGCGGAATGGCGCTATCGCCATGTCCGGATGGTCGAGCGAACGATTGGCGTCAAGCCTGGAACGGGCGGGTCATCCGGCGCGGGGTATCTCCGCACCACGCTCGGGCAGAACCTGTTTCCGGATCTCTGGGAGATTCGATCGCGTTTGTAAAATAGAGGACGTGAAATTCCTTTTGCGCGCGGCGGCGGTCTTCTTCATCGCGGGCCTTGTCACGGCCCGCGCATCGACCCAATCTCCAAGTTCCGGTGAAGACCTGCCGGACGGCGAGGGCAAGAAGCTCCTGGAGTCCCGCTGCACGTCGTGCCACGAGCTCACCGAAGTGACCAAGTTTCGCGGCTACTACAACCGCGCGCAATGGCGCGACATCGTCGTCACGATGGTCGAGTACGGCGCGGACCTGAAGAAACCCGAAGTCGAGACGCTAGCCGACTACCTGGCGCAGCAGCTCGGCAAGTAGGGCAGACCTAGCGCATCACGACCGTGATGTTGCGCTTCGGCGACTTCCCCACTTTGATCTGCGCCACTTCCTTGCGCGACGCGACGTCGATCGCGTGGACGATGTCGGTGTTCTCCGTGGTGATGTAGATCAACTGGCTGTCGGGCGTGAACGTGACCCAGTCAGGACGCCCACCCAGATCGACAGGGTTCGGCAGCAGCTTCACGTCCGGCAGTGAATAGGTGTAGACGCGCGCATTCGGGCGGCTCGTCACCCATAAGCTCTTGCCATCGGGCGCGACGCCGATGCCGTGCGACGGCGAGCCGTTGAACGGACCCTTGTCGACCTTCTCCGCCGGAATGTCATCGGGCAGCGTGACACGGCCAACTTCCTTCCGCTGGGCGAAGTCGACGATTGCGAAGCCATGTAAATCCGACAGCTGCACGAAGATACGCTTGGTCGATCCGTCTGGATTGACCTCGAACGCCATGGGGCGCACACCCTGCTCGAACAGCGTCCACAACGGCTCATCGGTCTTCTGATCGATGACCGTCATCACACGGCCGGCAATCGATCCGGCGATCACGTGCTTCCCGTCTGGTGTGACGTACACGTTGTGAATCCCGCCCTTGGTCGCAATGCTCTTCACGCGTTCGAGCGTCTTCGTGTCGATCACGTCGACCGCACCGGGCGCGGAAACGATGCCCACGTAGACACGGCTGCCGTCCTTTGCAATTGAGATGTTATTCGGACGGCCGGTCAGCGGAATCTTCTTCGTCGTCTGCAGTGTTTTGCCGTCAACGATGTGCAGCGTCTGCTCGGCCTCGCTACTGATGTAGAAACGGTGGCCATCTGGATCCGCGGCGGCGCCGTGATTGATCGGAATGCCCTTGATCTCACCGACGATCGTGTTCGACGAAGGGTCGATCAAATGGATGTTGTCGCCGGCCGAGTTCGTCTGCACAATCCGAACCTGCGCGGCGGCAGCCGATGTGAGTCCGGTTATGAACATTACGACTGCGAAACCGCGACCAATGACTCCGAGGATCATGAAGCCTCCTGTGCAGGCGCGAGCGTAGCATAGGACCCGATGACGGATCTCGCCCGCCATTATTCGCGATTCCGCGTTGGCGAACGCCTGCTACTCACCGGCCATTCTCATCAGGCATGGCCTGACGTCGGATTCGACGCCCAGAGTCGTGCGTGGCTCGACGCCGCAGAGTTCGTCGACGACAAATGGGAGCGCGCCGCCGAACGTGCCGCTCTGGTACGGGCCGGATTCGCGCGGCTGCTCGGCGACACGCCAACCAACATCGCGCTCGGGCAGAACACCCACGAGCTCGTGACCCGCTGGCTGTCGGCGCTGCCGTTCCGCCAGCGGCAGCGGCTCGTAACCACCGACGGCGAGTTCCACACCATTCGTCGTCAGATGGATCGATTCGCCGATGAAGCGATCGAGGTGAAGAAAATCGCCGCGCATCCTGTGGACACGCTGGCCGATCGGCTGGCCAATGAAGTGAACGATCGGACGCTTGCCGTGCTGGTGTCGTCGGTACTCTTCGAAACGTCGGCAATCGTTCCAGGACTCGATCGCGTTGCGGCCGCCTGTGGGACGCATGGGACCGAGTTACTGGTGGACGCGTATCACCATCTCAATGTCGTCCCGTTCGACGTGTCCTCGTTGGGACTCCGCGAGGCATTTGTGACTGGCGGCGGTTACAAGTACTGTCAGCTTGGCGAGGGCAATTGCTTCCTCCGCGTTCCGGATGGCTGCAACCTGCGTCCGATCCTCACCGGGTGGTTCGCCGAATTCGAATCGATCGAACAGACCGGCCGTGAACGAGTGACGTTCGGAGGAGGCGCTGCAGCGTTTGCCGGCGCTACCTACGATCCGACGTCGCACTATCGCGCCGCCGCAATTTTTGACTTCCATCAGCAGCAGGGACTGACGTCCGACATATTGCGCCGCATCAACCAGCATCAGGTCGGCATCCTCATCTCTGCGTTCGAAGGGCTCGACGTCCCCGCGTCGGCGGCACACGTCGAGCCGATGGCACTCGATCAACGCGGCGGGTTCGTGGCGATTCGGTCGCCTCAGGCGCGAGACCTGGCGCGACGCCTTCGCGAGCGCGGCGTGTTCGTCGATGCGCGTGGCGACGTGCTGCGAATGGGACCTGCCCCGTACCTGCGCGACGATCAGCTGATGGATGCGGTCGCCGCGTTAGGCGAGGAGGTTCGTAGAGGCGGGTCCTGAGCAGAGGCGCGTCTCAAGACCCGCGTCTACACGTGAAAGAGCTTGCCAGGGTTCATCCGATTGTCAGGATCGAGCGCGCCCTTGATCGCCTTCATCACCTCGAGCCCGCCGCCGTGCTCCTCGACGAGGTAGTCGATCTTTCCCATGCCGATGCCATGCTCACCGGTGCTGGTGCCGCCCATCGCCAACGCGCGATGCACGAGACGACTGTTCAACGACTTCACTTCCGCAAGCTGACGCGGGTCGTCCGGATCGAAGACGAAGTTCAGATGAAAATTCCCATCGCCGGCGTGTCCGACGAGCGGCGCGAACGCCTGCGAGGCCGCAAGATCCTGCTTGGTTTCGAGAATGCACTGTGCCAGCTTCGAGATCGGCACACACACATCGGTCACGAACGACTTGCCACCCGGGCGCATCGCGCGCGCCGCGTACAGCGTGTTGTGCCGCGCCTGCCACAAGTTCGTGCGCGCCTCGGTCGTCGTCGCCCACTGGAACTCACCGGCGCCATGCTCGGCAGCAATCTCCTGAACCGACGCCGCATGCTCGCGCACGCCGGCCTCGCTGGTGCCATGAAACTCGAAAAACAATGTCGGCTTCACCGGGTGCGACAGGTGTGAATAGCGGTTGACCGCATCGATCATCACTTCGTCGAGGAGCTCGATTCGCGCGACCGGAATCCCCAATTGGATGGTTGTGATGACCGTCCGCACCGCGCCGTCCATTGAATCAAACGGACAGACGGCCGCGGAAATCGCGTCCGGCAATCCATGCACGCGCAGCGTGATTTCGGTAATAGCGCCCAGCGTTCCCTCGGAGCCGACGAACAGACGCGTCAGGTCATATCCGGCGGACGACTTTCGCGCACGGCCGCCAGTGCGGATGACGCGACCGTCGGCGAGCACCACGGTCAAACCGCGGACCGTTTCCCGCATCGTCCCGTAGCGAACCGTGGTCGTGCCCGAGGCACCGGTTGCCACCATGCCGCCGATCGTGGCGTCGGCCCCAGGATCGACCCAGAAGTACACCCCGGTATTCGCCAGCGCCTTGTTCAATTGACGATGGGTGATGCCGGCTTCGACGGTGACGTCGAGATCGTCCACGCTGACGCGCAGGACGCGGTTCATGCGCGACAGGTCGATGGACACGCCGCCCTGCAGCGCGTTGACGTGCCCTTCGAGCGACGATCCGGCGCCGAACGGAACGACTGGCGCACCGTGACGGGCGGCTGCCTTCATCACCGCGCTCACTTCTTCGGTCGTCAGTGGGAAGACCACGACGTCCGGTTCGCCGGGCTCGTGCCACGACTCACTGTGACTGTGCTGTTCGATCTGCGCGGGCGCGGTTGTGCAACGATCGCCGACGAACGCGCGGAGTTCCGCAATGAGTCCCGCGCGCGCGTCAGCAGAAAGGATGGAGGCCAGGGGACGTTACCTGGGACGTTTCATCACGCCGTCGAGACTCCAGATGCCTGGACCTCGCGTGCAGATGTAGAGAAACGCAAAACAGAACGCGACCGAATCGATGCCCATGTTGTTAATTGGTATGAGGCCCGCGGGCAGGCCCTTCCCCATGCCAATCATCATGACGTGCACGTACCAATAGGCCACCGCCATCTCACCGCTGGCGAGGAACGCCGCCAGGCGAGTGAACAGGCCGACCATGATCAACAGGCCACAGACGGTCTCGACGACGCCGGCGGCACCCTGCATGCTGGCGAGCGGCGCCACCTGCCCGCCAAACCAGCCAAACATCTTCTGCAACCCGTAACACAGGAACAGAAAGCCAAACACGATACGGAACAACGCGTAGGTAATCGGTGCGTAGCGTTCTGGAATCATGCCGTCTCCTCGGAAGTGGACGAGGATTCTACCTGATCCGCGTGAGGTGCCAGCCGTACGAGCAGCGCGACGACCAGACAACTGACGGCAATGAGGGACACGCCGGGACGCAATCCGGCACGATCCGATACGAACCCGATTGCAACGGGAAGCGCGATGCCCCCGACCTGGAGGAGGGTGAGCAGGAGCCCGAACAAGGCACTCATGTTGCCTGGATGCCGGTCGCCCGCGAGCGCGAGCATCGTCGGCACCACGAGCGCGATCGCGCCGCCGATCACGAACGGCATCACCGCGAGCCACACCGGTTCACCGACGAGAACGAACACGGCGACACACGCCGCCCCAGCGACCGCCGACCGAACGACGGCAGCAGCTTTCGTGCGCTCGACACGCGGTGAGAGCGTGACGCGCGCGACAATCAGGCCGAGCCAATGTGATCCCAGAGCCCATGTCGACGCCGACGCGCTGAATCCCTCCGCCTGCAGATACGTCGAGATCCAACCCGCCAGTGCCGCTTCGTTCCCTCCCCCAAGCAGCAACGCAATGGCGAGCCAGACAAAGCCTGGCTGGCGCGCGAACCGGCGGATTGCGTTTCCGAGCGAATGCGGCGCCGACAGGCGCGTCGGAGCAGGGGGCACCCACGCGCACGCCAGCGCGACCAGTGCCGCCACTACGCCTCCGGCGATGACGACCGCGCGCCACGACACGAGGGCAGACGATGCAACGGTTGTGACTGGCATCATCACACCGCCAATGCCAACCAGGATCGCCAGCCGGTTCATGCGTGTCGCCCGCTCGCCGGGAAAGAGGTCCGACGACAGTGCGTTCGACGCCGTATTCATGCCGGCAGACGCCACACCCAACGCGACGATGGTCATGCCGGCGAGGAGTGGTGTGCGTATCACCGCGATCAGCGGCATCGCGAGCGCAACAAGTCCCGACGACAACGCGAGCGACGCCCGGTACCCGAGCGCATCCACGATTGGACCAGACAGCAGACTGCCGAGGAGAAGCCCAACGAACAGCGCTGAGATCAGCGTCCCACGGCTGGTGAGCGTGAGCCCCAGCTCCGCGGCGGTCTCGGGTAGACCCAGCACGGTGCCTGGCAGGCTGAGAACGATTCCGTACACCAGCATCGACGCGCAGGCGACGACGTAGAGACGGTCACGCAAGGGGAGGTATGGCTGTCTTTCGCGGTGGATTGAAGAACGGTGTAGGGACCACTTTCGCGGCGACGAAGTGACGCGCACCTTCGACCGTAATCTCGAAGTCGACGCGCGCACCAACTTCGTAGTACGGCCGGTCGATCGTTGCGAGCGCGATGAGTCGCTTCAGGGTCGGCGACCACGCGGTGGTCGTCGCGCGTCCAATCTGCTTGCTGCCGCGCACGATTGGCACGGCCACACGCGAGGTAGCGGCCGGGGCCACCGGCGCCAATCCCTTTTTCTCGTACCGCGCTTCCACCTCGGACCACTCGATCTCCAAACCAACGATCTGGCGACGCGGGCCGCGTCGACGTTCTTCGGCAAGCGCGCTGCGGCCAACGAACGGCCCCTTGTCGAGCGCGACCAGGCGCGACAGGCCCATTTCGTACGGCGAGTATCGCTGCGAGGGAATCAGTGCTTTGCGGCTGCCAACGTAATCCACATCGAGCAGGAGCAAGCCGGCTTCGGTGCGTGCGACGTCCAGCGCGAGCATGCCCGCCGGCTTCAGCTCGAACGCCTGTCCCGCGCTCATCAGCGCGTCCCATACGTCCAGAGCCCGTTCGCTTGGCATCCAGATCTCGTAGCCGAGGTCGCCGGTGTAGCCAGTCCGGGAGATGTCCACCGGCACGCCGGCTATGCGCCCGTGCCTGACGCGGAAATACCGCAGCGTGTCGATGTTGGCGTCGGCCGCCGCACGCAGGACGCGTGCGGCCATCGGTCCCTGCAGGGCCAGCGCCGCCGTCGTCTCCGATACGTCCTCGATGTCCACGCGGAGGCCGGTCGCGTTCTGCGTGATCCATCGCAGCGTCGGGTCGGCTGATGTCCAGCGAAACCGCTGTTCATCGAGCCTCGACACCGTGCCATCGTCGATGACCAGACCTTGCTCATCGCACCACGGTGTGTAGAACACCTGGCCGACGTCCATCGCGCGCAGGTCGCGTGTGATCACGCGATCGACAAGACGTGAGGCATCGGGGCCGGTCACGACATACTTGAACAGCGGCGAAATATCGATCAACGCCGCGGCGTTGCGAATCGCGTTGTACTCGTGCTCATGGTGCGTTTCATAGGTACTGACGGTGTAGTACCCGGACCAGTCGCGGTAGCTGAGCGACTCACACAAGGCGAAGGTGCGTTCGTGGAAGGGCGTCCCGATCGGCACAACTCGGGATTATATGATTCGCACCGGACGGAGGCGGATGGATGAAGACCCTGAAGGTGGTCTCGCGAGAATACAAATTGATGCTGCAGCCAACGAAATTCGCGGGCCCCGAGCAGCATCTGCTTGCCGTCGCCGGCGAGCTCTGGGAAGAGCTCGCCGGTGCGATCGCACCGTTCGTCGTCCGCGCAGATGGTGCGCTCGATACGATCAGCAAGCACCGGCTGGTTTCGTTCCTCGACAGCCCGGCGCGGCACCTGTGGGTAGGTGGCTATGTGCTTCGCCTTCGCCGCACCCTCGAAGGCTCACGACCGGAGGTCACGCTCAAGTTTCGACATCCCGATCGTTACGTGGCCGAGTCCCGCCAGATGAAGAGCCGCCGCATTCGCGCAACGATCAAGTTCGAAGAGGACATCAAACCACCGTTCACCTCGCTCTACGGTTTCTCCACGAGGGGACGTGTCGGTCGAAAGAACGTGCCGGAGACGCTCGCCGCGGCTTACGTGTTCTTCCCCGATCTCCCGAAGCGGCTCGGCAAGATCACCGGCAACCCGAGGCTGCGCGCCGTCAACAAATTCACGGCTCGCGAAATGGTCCTGACTGGTCCCATTTTGACGATTGGAACCAAGCCGAGGGTCGAGATCGAGTGTGCGCTGATTGTCTGGTACCACCATCAGCGGAAGACCAATGCTCCAGTGGCGGTCGAGTTCAGTTTTCGATATGGCAATACCAGCGGGAGGTATACGGGAAAGATCGCGAGACGCGCCTACAACATCTTCGAGACCCTTCAGCAGCACCTTCCCGGCTGGCTCGATACGAATACGACCACGAAGACCGCGCTCGTGTTTGGCTGCGGTCACTCCTGACGCAGCGCAGTCACAGGGTTCAGCGATGCCACGCGGATCGCAGGAATCAGGCACGCGGCGAACGCCAGCATCAGGAGCATCGCAGCCACCAAGACATAGATCGACAGGTCCGGCCGCCCGCCGATTGGCAGCGTCCCGAAGGCGATGAGCAGCTGTTCGGTGGCGAACGCGCCAAGCATCAGACCGAACACTGCGAGCCATGCCCCGCGACGCAGGACCAAGCGTCCGAGGCCGGCCGGATTCGATCCGAGTGCAAGGCGCACGGCGAACTCACGCATGCGGGCGGTGACGGTATACGACATCACGCCGAACAACCCGATCGCCGCGAGCACGAGGGCAAGGGTCGCGAACATCGTGATAAGCCATCCATAGAGGTTCAGCTCCCACATCGAATCTGCGAGCACGTCGTTCATTGTCTTCACGTTGAAGATTGCGAGACGCGGATTGACCTCGCGGACGGCGGCGCGAATCTGTCCGGTCAGCGCCTCCGGCGGCTCGTCCGTGCGCACAACGAGCGACATTCCGATATCGCTCGCCGCCGTGACGTTCTGTGCCGCCGGGTAGAAGATCTCCGGTTCCGCTGGACGATCGAGCCCGGCCTGACGCACGTCGCGGATAACGCCAACGATGGTGCCGCGATCGAGATCCACTCCGATCGGATCCTCGTCAGGAAGATAGCGCCGCACCAACGCCTCGTTGACCACGATCACCCTCGGCGCTGCCTCGTCGTCATAGGCGGTGAATTCGCGGCCGCGAACCACGCGTATACCCATCGCCCGGAAGTATCCAGGGGTGACATAACGCAATCCGGCGAGCGCACGGCTTGGCGTTGGACGGCCGAGCACGCGAAAGTCGGCGTTCCAGCCCCAGTTCTGAAGCGGCACGAGCTGCGTCAGGCCGGCGCCGCGGACGCCGCTCAGCGCCGCAACGCGCTGCTCGATCCCGTAGTAATCCGCGGCCTGTGTTCGAGGAGTGAGATGAAGCGTCAGCACGTTCTCGGTGACAACACCCGACGGCACCGATCGTAGACGGACGGCCTCACGCGCGACGAGCGCCGCTCCAATGGCGAGCACGAACGCGAGCGACACTTCGACAATGACGAGTCCATCCCGGACGCGGGCGTATGTCCGTCCCATCGTGGCGTGACCGGACTGTTTCGCAAGTTGGCCGCTCGCGCGCGATGCCGCGTAGGCACCAACGATGCCTACGACGACTGCGATCGCGATGCAGGCGGCCAACAGCAACGCGAAAACGCGCCAATCGAGCGTGACTTCGTGAGCGCGCGGAATCTTCGCAGCGCCAAGTGTGAGGAGTACGTTCGTGCCCCATATCGCCATCAGCGCTCCGCCGCTTCCACCTGCGAGCGACACAGTCAGTCCTTCCACAAGGAACTGGCGAATGAGTCGTGACGTTCCGGCACCGAGGGCGGTGCGGGTGACAAGCTCACGAGCGCGAACCGTCATCCGCGCCAGCACGAGATTGGCCATGTTCGCACACGCCGCCGCGAGAACGAGTCCAACGGCTCCGAGCAGAATCCACAGCGACCGGCGAACCGGTTCGATCACTTCTTCGGCTAGCGGCATCACGCGCACGCCAACCCGTCGTCCGACGCTCGCATAATGCTCGTCCTCGACGCGTTGGGCGATCACGCGGAGCTCCGCGGCTGCAGCGTCGACCGACACGCCTGGTTTCAGTCTGGCCGTGACGCGCTCACGGCGTCGCGGCACGTTGTTTGACAGGGGCGGCAGTGGCGGAGACGGTACCCAGACGTCGGTCCGCGATTCCGGTAGCGCCCCGTCCAGCAGCGATGCGGCACCGTACGGGAACTGAAATCTTTCCGGCATGACGCCGATCACCGTGAACGGCCGTCCGTCGAGTGTCACCTTGCTGCCGACGAGTGAGGTGTCGCTGCCGAACCGGCGCTGCCACAACCCGCCGCTGATCACGACAACGTCCAGCGGATCGTCGGGACGAAATGTGCGGCCGGCGATCGGCTCGACGCCGAGCACTGAGAAGAACGTGCGATCGGCGGAAATGGCGGTCAGGCGTTCGGGACCTGCGGGACCGTCGAGATGCCTGGTGCCCAGGTCATATGCGGCAAATCCAGCAAACGTCGTGCTCTGTACCGCATACTGCGCCAGCTCGATCGTGCCCACTGGTCCATTCACCGCATCCGGCGAGGGCAGTCCAACGTCTGACGTGAAGTTCCGGCCGTAGACCTGCACCAGTCGATCCGGATTGGGAAACGGCAATGGACGCAGCAGCACACCATTGACGATGCTGAAGATAGACACTGTCGCGCCGGTCGCCAGCGCCAACGTCAGTACGACGGTCGCGGTGAAACCGGGACTCTTGCGCAACGTGCGAACAGCGAAGCGGACGTCCTGTCCAAGCTGTTCGAGCCATCGCCAGCCCCACGCGTCGATGCTCTCCTCGCGCAGCCGCAGCGAATTGCCGAAGCGGCGTCGGGCAGTCGCACGCGCGTCCTCCGGCGACAGACCCGCCACCTGCAGCCGATCGGCGCGCAACTCCATGTGGAGGCGCATCTCCTCGTCGAGACTGCGGTGCAACTGACCGCCGCGCAGCAGCGCGCGGAGACGCCGGCCGAGAGTGAAGAGGAATGACATTTCTTACACCGCCTGCAGCACGCGGGCAATCGCGCCGGCAACGCGTAAATACTGCTGCTCTTCCGTGTCGAGTTGCTTCCGCCCCGCCCGAGTAATCTGGTAGTAGCGGGCGCGGCGGTTGCCGCCAGTCGTGCCCCACTCAGCGCTGACCCAGCCGTTGACGAGCATTCGCTGGAGTGCCGGATACAACGAGCCCTCTTCGACGACCAGTACCGACTCGGATGTGCGCTCGATAGATTCAGCGATCTCGAACCCGTGCAGCTCGCCGTTGCGAGCCAGCGTTCGCAGGATCAGGAGGTGCAGAGTGCCCGGCGGTATCGCGTCGCGTGCCATGCTGACATAGTCTGCCTATGCAAGCGGAGGACCGCGACAGATTGAAGCAAATCAGGCACGGTCTTCGCGGGCAGGTGGCTTTGGCTGTGCGAGCGCGAACATAACCGTCCCGCGAACGGACAGGAATCAGGGGTCGGGAATCAGGAATCAGACGGCGTCCGACAGCGATGCGAAGTTGAAGTCGCGAACCCGGAGCGCCGGCATCAGCCGTCCCGCCTCGCTCGGCTCTGGCCGGCCGATGTCCTCGAGGCGGTTCAGCATCAGCAGCGGACTCTCGTTCCAGCGGAAGTTCTTCAGCGACCGCGTAATCTTGCCGTTCTCGATGAGGAACGTCCCGTCGCGTGTGAGACCGGTCTGCAGCACCGTGCGGGGATCGAGCGAGCGAATGTAGAAGAAGTGCGTGACGAGAATGCCGCGGGCGCAGCCGGCGATGATCTCCTCCGTGCTCTTGGTGCCGCCAGCGAGCGCGAGGCCGCCGGCGAGCGGACCACCGGTCGGACGCACACCCTGCTTCTCGGCCCAGAAGCGTGTGTAGGCGAGGTTCCGCAAGATCCCTCTTTCGATCCACACCATGCGACCGATCGGCAGTCCCTGCACATCAAACGGTGCAGCGAGCAAGCCGCGGTCGGTTGGATCGGAATACAGCGTTACGCGCTCATCGACGACCTTCTCGCCAATGCGGTTGCCGCCGCCCGCCTTCGAGAACGGGCTGCGTCCTTCGTCGGCGCTGCGCGCGAGCAACGCGTTGCCGAGCAGCGGAATCAGATCGTTGACTGCCTGCGGCTCGAGCACCGCGGTATACAACCCGGGCTCAATCGTTTGCGGCTTACGGCTGGCGACTGCTTTCTGCGCGGCGATGCGGCCGATCGAAGCCGCGTCGATGGCGTTCCAGTCGCGCGCGCCGGCGCGCGCCCAGCCGCTCCCGGTACCGTCGGGCGTCCGCGCCGTCACCGAGTAGTCGGCGTCGGTCGAACGGTGATACGCGAACAGACCTTTGCTCGTCGCCACCGCCGTCGCTCGCGCGTTCGCCTCGAGAAAGCCGGCGGTGAAGATCTCGCCGGCCGGTTTGCCGGCAGCCGTGGCCGCCGTCATCGTGCGGCGAACCGCCGAGGCACGCGCTTCAGGATCGAGATCCGCGGTGCTCTCGACGTAGGCGTTCACGCTGTGATACGTCTGCGCGCCGAGCTCTGGCATCAACTCGGGGTCTTCCGGAGACAGCCGCGCCAGTTGCATCGCCAGATCGACGGTTCGCTTCAGCGACGCATCGTCAAGCACGTTCGTGGAGGATGAGGCCTGCCGCTTTCCGATCGCGACCGTGATCGTCAGCACGGTGTCGGTAACGCCGCCCGATGTCGTGATGCGCGCGTCCGCAAATCGCGTGTTCCCACTCCACCGGCTGACGATCAGCACCCGCGTCTGATCGGCCGTACTCAGCGCCAGCACACGATCGGCCAGCGCCTTGGCCTGGTCGCGAGTCAGGAGCTGAGACGAGGCAGAGGACGGACCGGCCTGCGCCATTACGAGCTCCGCGCCGTATTGAGGATCGTCACGTTCCTGAAGCGCGCCGGAACGCAGCCGTGACTGACCGAGTTGCTCTGGGAGGGCTCACCTTTGCCATCGTTGAACGCGCCGCCCATCCAGTACGACGATTTGCCCCCGATCATGTCCATCGAGCGCCAGAACACCGGCGTGTTCGCCTGATAGGCGACGTCTCGCAGCATGCCGGCGATCTTGCCGTTGCGAACCTCGTAGAACCCCTGCCCCGAGAACTGAAAGTTGTAGCGCTGATGATCGATCGACCACGAGCCGGTGTTCCGAATCAGGATGCCGCGCTCGGTCGCCGCGACGATGTCGTTGACGCTGAGGTCCTTGTCGCCAGGCAGCAGCGAGATGTTGGGCATGCGCTGGAACTGCACCGCGTTCCACGACTCGGCGAACGAACACCCATGTGACCGGCTCACGCCGGTGAGCTTCTGAATGCGTGCGACCTGCTCGCGCGTGGTTTGGTAGTCCTTGAAGACACCCTTCTCGACGATCGGCCACTGATCTGCCGGCACACCCTCATCGTCCCAGGCCACTCGACTGAGTGAACCCTCCTGGGTGCGGTCGGCCTGAATATTCATGATCGGCGGACCGTACTGCAGCTGGCCAATGACCTTCTCGGGTGGCGCCACAAAGCTCGTGCCCGCATAGTTCGCTTCCTCTCCGATGGCGCGATCGAGCTCGGTAGGATGGCCGATCGACTCGTGAATCGTCAGCCAGAGATTGGTCGGCTCGAGAATCAGATCGTACTGACCGGCCTGCACGCTCTTCGCCGTCAGCTTCTCGGCGGCCAGCGACGCCCAGCGCTCGGCGTTGACCGGCATGTTCAGCGACTCGATGTACTCCCAGCCGGCGCCGCGCGGCGCGAGCTCTTCTTCGTAGCTCTGAAAGTCGCCGTTGCCGATGGCCGTTGCCGAAAAGTCCGGCCCGACGCGGATCATCGTCTGAGTGACGTTCGTGCCTTCGGATGTCACGAGCGTCTTCACCTCGCGAAGCAGGGCGAGGCTGCTGTTGACGAACCGGACGTTCGCCACCTTCAACGCCGCTTCGTTGGTTGCCAGCAGGAGCGCAATCTTGTCTTCGAGTGGTACCTCGAGCGGGTCGCGCGTGATCGGCGTGATCCACGTGCCGCTGACTGGCTTGACCGGGGCGAGTTCGACGCGGCGTGCCTGCACCGCACGCGCGGCACGTGACAGCACGACCGCTTCCACCGCCGCGGCCCGTGCGCCGGCGCGTGTCATCACGCCGGTCGCTGCGAATCCCCACGAGCCGTTGACCAGCGTCCGCACGCCAAGTCCGTACGATTCGTTATCGCTGACGCTGAGCACCTGTCTCTCGCGCGTCGCGACACTCTGACGACGATAGCGGCCGATGCGCACGTCTGCATAGGACGCACCCGCGCCGCGTGCGGCGTTGAGCGCTTCGTTGGCAAGATCGATCACGGCCGTATCGGCCGCCGGAGGGGGCAACGTCTGGCCGGCCGCCGGCGCGATGCGCGCGTCGGCACCGACGTCTACAGCCAGACACTTTCCTACCGCGAGCGCGGCTGCCGTCGAGGTCGTGGCCTTGATGAAATCGCGTCGTGTGGGTGACATGCAGGTCCAGCGCCTATCTTCACCCTCGAGTTCGTTCGAGGTGCGGACCATATTACGATTTCCCCCGGTGCGCTACGACGTTGTTGTCATTGGCGGTGGCCATAACGGCCTCACCGCCGCTGCCTATCTCGCCCGGGCCGGAAGATCCGTACTGGTTCTCGAGCGCCGGCATGTCCTGGGCGGCGCAGCCGTCACGGAAGAGGTCTTCCCAGGCTTCCGCTTTTCTGTGTGTTCGTACGTGGTCTCGCTGCTGCGGCCCGAGATCATCCGCGAACTCGATCTGCCGCGTCACGGTCTCGAAATCCTTCCACTTGACGGCACATTTACGCCGATGCCGAACGGCGACTACTTGTGGCGCGTGAACGATCACGCCAGGACGCGCCGCGAGATCGCCCGGCACTCGAAGCTCGACGCCGAAGCCTACGACGAGTACGGCCGCGCCATGATCGAGATGGGGCGGTTCGTCAAACCGATTCTCAGCATGCTGCCGCCCGACCCGACGTCGCTGGATCCACGCGGACTCGGTCAGCTGTTGTTCCTGCTGCGCCGTTTTCAGCGTCTGTCGCGGCAGGACCAATACAACCAGATCCAGCTGATGACGATGAGCGCGGTCGACTTTCTCGACCAGTGGTTCGAGACCGACGTGCTCAAGGCGACGATGTCGGCCTCGGGCATCATCGGCACGTTCCTCGGCGTGCGCTCGCCGGGAACCGCCTACGTCTTGCTCCATCACTACATGGGCGAGATCGACGGCGCATTCAGGTCATGGGGGTTCGCACGCGGTGGCACCGGCGCCATCTCGCAGGCGATCGCCGGCGCCGCGCGACAGGCCGGCGTCGAGATCAGGTCGGAGACCGAGGTCGCGAAGATCCTGGTGCGCGACGGCCGGGCCTGCGGCGTGGTGCTGAAGAACGGCGACGAGATCACGGCTAATCTCGTCGTCTCCAGCGTTGATCCGCGGCTCACGTTCCGGCGCCTGCTCGAGGCCGATCACCTCCCCGGCGACTTTCTCGAGGACGTCGATCGCTACAAGTTCCGCGGCTCGTCAGCGAAAGTGAACCTCGCACTGGACGCGCTTCCCGATTTCACCGCCCGACCTGGCATCGGTCCGCATCTGCGCGGCGCGATCTCGATCTCGCCCAGCGTGGACTACATGGAGCGCGCGTTCGACGATGCGAAGTACGGCCACTTTTCACGCCGCCCCTATATGGACATCGTCATCCCATCGCTTACCGATCCGAGCGTGGCGCCGCCGGGTCAGCATGTGATGTCGTGCTTCGTCCAATACGCCCCCTATCATCTGGCCGACGGCACCTGGGACGATCAGCGCGAGCCATTCGGTGACACCGTCGTGGACACGCTCGCCGAGTATGCGCCCAACATTCGCAACATCATTCGACATCGTCAGGTGGTTACGCCGCTCGATCTCGAGCGCGAGTGGGGGTTGTCGGAGGGCAACATCTTTCAAGGCGAACTCACGCTCGAGCAGCTGTTCTTCCTGCGTCCGGCGCCGGGCTGGGCGCAATACCGCACGCCGATCGGCAATCTCTACATGTGCGGATCGGCCACACATCCGGGCGGCGGCATCATGGGCGCGCCGGGACGAAACGCTGCGATGAAGATTCTCGCCGATCGGACTGCATGACGCAGGTAGTGATCATCGGTGGCGGCCACAACGGTTTGGTGGCGGCGTTCTATCTTGCGAAGGCTGGACTGAAGCCGCTCGTGCTCGAGCGCAGCTCCCGCATCGGCGGCGGCGCGATCACCACGGAGATCAGCCCTGGCTTTCACTGTCCAACGCTGTCGCACGAAGTCCTCATTCACGATCAGATCGTCTCCGAGATGGGGCTGCGGCGCGACGGCCTCGGATTCCTTTCGCCGGAGGCCGACGTCTGCGCTATCTCGACCAACGGTGATCCGCTCGTGCTGTGGAACGATAACGCCCGCACCGCTGACGCGTTGCGTGCGCGCCAGCAACACGATGGTCAGGCCTATCTGACATTCCGGGACGCCGTCGATCGTGCGGCCGCGTTGCTTGGCGATGTGCTGACGTCGCCGCCGCCAGACATCGATAGCCCGGGTGCCGGCGACGTGTGGCGGTTGCTGAAAACGGGACGCGAGTTCCGCGGACTCGGCAAACGCGGTGCGCATCAGCTGCTGCGATGGCTGCCAATGCCGATCGCGGACTTCGCCCGAGAGTGGTTCGAGGACGATTTGCTGCGCGCGGCGATCGCCGGCCCCGGCGTGTCGGGCACGATGTTCGGTCCGCGCTCGGCGGGCAGCACGCTCGTCATGCTGCTGCGCGAGGCTCATCGTCGTCTGAGCGGACAGCGTCGCCTGCAAGTCCGCGGCGGCCCGGGACGACTGACGCAAGCGATGGCCGCGGCGGCGACTGCCGCGGGGGCCGAGATCCGGACTGGCGCAAAGGTCGAACGGATCGTCGTTCGCAATGAGCGAGTCGCCGGCGTCGTTGTCTCCGGCCGCGAAATCACGAGCGACGCGATCCTCTCGTGCGTCGACCCGAAGACGACGTTTCTCGAGCTGTTCGATCCGGTGGACCTGACGCCCGACTTGCTGTCGAAGATGCGCCACTATCGCGCACAGGGCACCGTCGCCAAGATCAACCTGGCACTCGCCGCGCTGCCGCCATTCAGAGGCGTCACCGACGCGTCGATGCTCACGGGGCACATTCACATCGGTCCGGACCTTGATTACCTGGAGCGCGCCTTCGACCACGTGAAGTACGGCGAAGTGTCGATGTCACCCTGGCTCCACGTAACCGTGCCTTCGGTCCTCGACGCCTCGCTCGCGCCCGCGGGCGCGCACGTGATGTCCGTGTACGCGCACTATGCCCCTTACTCGCTGCGCGGAACGGACTGGCCGTCGATGCGACAGACCTTGCTGACACGCGTGCTCGCAACGCTGGAACACCACGCCCCGGGGCTAGGTGCGGCGATCGTCAGCGCCCAGATCATCACGCCCGCAGACATGCAGAACGACTACGGCTTCTCGGGCGGACACATCTTCCACGGCGAGCTCGCTCCGGATCAGCTGTACGCCATGCGGCCACTGCTCGGCGCGGGACGCTACGAATCACCAGTACGTGGCGTATTCCTTTGCGGCGCGGGAACGCATCCCGGGGGATTCATGAGCGGGATCAACGGACGTCTGGCGGCACAACACGTGCTCCGCTCCGCCTCGGTCCGTTGAAGGCCCGGGCTAATCGCGCGATACTGACGGCCGATACAAGGAATATCGGCTCATGAGCCACAGAATTGTTGCTGCGCTCATCTGTGCGTGCCTCTCGCTGGCGGTCACGAGGATGTCGCACGCACAGCCGCGACGCGCGCCGGGCCCCCAGCGCCCCGGCAACGGCGCCATCGTCGGACGCGTCTTCGACGCGGCGAACAACACACCTATTCGCAGAGCCCAGATTCAGGGGTCGAACAACGAGCTCTTCGTCGACGCGCTGAGCGACGATCAGGGTCGTTTCCAGCTCACGAATCTGCCGCCGGGTGAATGGCGTGTGACTGTGGCAAAAGGCGGCTACTTCACGTCGCAACCGGGTCAATTGCGCCCGTTCGCTCCGCCCGCACCGATCAGGCTGGCGCGCGGACAACGTGTATCGGCCGATGTCCATTTGAGTCGCGGTGGGGTCATTACCGGACGCGTGTCCGACGAGGCGGGTGAGCCGCTCGCGGGGCTACGCGTGCGTGTCTATCGCGCCAAGATGGTCGGAGGATATCGACGGCTCGAGGACGTGGGAGCCGCGGATCAGACCGACGACACCGGCGCGTATCGAGTCTTCGGCCTGCCGCCCGGCGACTACTACGTGGCCGCGAGTCTTCGCATGGCTCCGGCGGATTCGGTCGTGCAGACCACGTACTCACCCACGTACTATCCCGGCACTGGCGAACTGGCGCAGGCGCAGCGGATCAGAGTTGATCTCGGCACTGAGTCCACGGCGATCTTTCCGCTGCTGCCCGTGCGCAGCGTCGTCGTCACGGGGACGGTGCTCACATCGTCTGGTGGTCCTGCGAACGCATTCTTGAATCTCGTCTCCGATGCAGCGGAGTTCGGCACGCCGCTCGGCATCGGCGGCGTGACCCAGCCGGATGGGACGTTTACCATTCCCGATGTTCCACCGGGGCGATACATGCTGAATGCGTCGCTTCGCGGTGACGGTCCAGCAGAAACCGGCAGCGTGCCGATCACGGTCCTCAGTGATGACGTCACGGGCAACGTGATCGTGACGGGACGGCCGGCGACGATGAAAGGGACGTTCGTCACCGATGTCGGAGTTGTCGGCGCGATGCCGAACGCACTCCTCGTGGCCACTGCCGCACGGCCGCGGTCCGGCGGCTCGGTACTCGCCAGCGGCTCCGGAAAGACGTTTGAGCTGGACGAACTGTCCGAGCCCTTCACGCTGCGCGTCGAGTCTCTCCCCGACGGCTGGGCAGTGAAGTCGATCGTCGTCAACGGGATGGATGTGACCGACGCCACGATCGAGTTAGCGGCCAATCAGGAAGCGGACGTGCAGGTCGTACTCACGAATCGATTGACACGGATCACGGGAACAGTCAGCACCGAGGGTCAACCGGTGAAGGCGGAAGTCGTCGTCTTCGCCGCCGATTCGGCCAAGTGGTCGTATCCCTCACGCTTCGTGCGTACGGTGACTGCGGACGAGAAGGGGCATTTTCGTATCATCGGGCTTCCGTCATCCGAGCGCTACCTCGCTGTGGCCGCTGATTACCTCGACGACGACGAGCACTACGATCCTGAATTTCTCGAGCGGATGCGCAGCGCCGCAGTGGAGTTCTCGCTGAGCGATCTGGAGAACCGTGCACTCGACTTGAAGGTGATTGAGAGATGAACCTCGTCTCGCGGCTGTTCCTGTCGCTCATCATGATGGTCGGCCTTGCTGACGCCATCCTGGCCCAAGGACCCAGAGCGCGCTCGCAACGCGTCGATCCCCTGACGTCGAGCATCAGCGGTCGCGTCACGACGGCCGATACGGGCACCCCAGTGCGTGGCGCCGAAGTGCGTTTGTCGATGGACGGCCGATTCAGCAGACTGGTCACGACCACTGGCGAGGGGCGCTTCGAGCTTCGCAACCTGCCAGCCGGCGAATACCGGCTGGCCGTGTCGAAGACGGGGTTCATCACTCTCGAATACGGTCAGCAACGTCCGTTTGAAACCGCGGCAACAATCACGCTTGGCGAGGGTCAGAGCGCGACGGGCAATGTCGGGCTGCTCCGAGGTGGCACAATCTTCGGCCGTGTACTCGATGAATTCGGAGATCCATCGGTCGGCACGCGAGTACAGGTTCTGCGCAATCGTGCCGAAACCGGCGGGCGGCGGCTGCTCCCTGTCGGCATGGCCGATCAGACAGACGACACTGGTGCGTTTCGCATCTATGGTCTGCCTCCGGGCGAGTACTACGTGGCGGCGAGTACGGGACTGATCGACGCCGTGAAGCGCGATCCGCCCGTCTATTATCCTGGCACGACGAGCTTTGCCGAGGCGCAGCCGCTCACGATTGGCGCCGGAGCCGAGGCGAGTGCGGAGTTCCAGATCATCGACGTCGCCCGCGCAGCAACGGTCTCGGGCGTCGTACTGACTTCATCGGGTGCGCCGGCGCCAGGCGCGATGATCAATCTCTTATCGAATACGCTGAGCGCGACGCCCGGCGCGCAGGGGATCGCGATGCTGCACGCCGACGCCGGGCCACAGGGAACGTTTTCGATTCAGAACGTCCCGCCAGGACCATACACGCTGACCGCGCAGATGGCGTTCGACATGGGCACGAACGACGCGATTGCTGGCTCGTTCAGAGTCTCTGGAGAGGCGATGCGCGAGCAGATGCTGAACCGGCTGCCCGAGACGGCTTCAATGCAGATCAACGTGACGAGCGACGGGGTCTCTGGGGTGACGCTCAACACGCGACGCGGTGGACGCGTGACCGGGCGATACGTCGCAGACACTGGTGTCTCACGGCCACTACCCACCGATCTCGGCATCGCCTTGCGTGGCTCCGCGCCTGGAAACGCGGCAATGCATATGACCGGTGCGACCGCTGCGGATTTTGAGCTGGCTGGCTTGAGCGGGCCGTCGCGAGTCGAAGTTCAGGGGATCCCCGACGGCTGGGCGGTAAAGGCCATTCTGCTCGACGGCGAGGACGTCACCGACGCGCCATTCGATCTCTCGGGCAAGACCGGCACGATGCGAGTGGTGATGACCGACCGGCTGACGTCGCTGAGCGGAACGGTCCAGTCCGACAGAAGTCGTCGCGACCACAACATCGTCGTCTTCACGGATGACGCGACGAAGTGGATCTTCCCGTCGCGGTTTGTGCGCACGATCCGCGCCGATGCGGACGGACGTTTCGAGATTAGCGGCCTGCCGCCGGGAGAGCGCTACTTCGTCGCCGCGGTGGATTATCTCGAGGCTGGCGAAGAGCAGGACCGTCAGCTACTGAATCGGCTGCGTTCCCGCGCCACGTCTGTGACACTGAGCGATGGCGAACAGCACTCAATCCAGCTTGACCTCCTGAGCCGCTAGGCGCGGGGTCTGACCCGGGGTCAGACCCCGGGTCAGACCCCCCGGTCAGTGAGCATTTAACAAATTGCTAACGACAGTTGCGGTGTCTGCAACGTCAAATACGATGTGAAAATGCCGGACCGCGTGAAACGGGCGATTATCGTTTCGTTGACGGGCGTCCTCGTCTGCGCCGGTAACACACTGATCCATGCCCAGCGCGACGGCGGCGGAGACCAAGGCGCCGGTCCACGCGGCGGTGGGGGTGGCGGATTTCGCAATGGTGGTGGTGGTCCGCTCGGCCGCGGCGGCTTCGACTTTCCAGGAGGACGTGGGCAGCAGGTCCAAGGCACGGCCTCGATTCGTGGACTGGTGACCTCGGCCGATACGAACTCGCCAGTACGGCGCGCCCAGGTGCGTGCGACATCAACAGATACGCGATCAGCGCGACTGAGCACGACCGACGCGGAGGGCCGCTTCGAGCTCCGTGACCTGCCGGCCGGACGCTGGACGATCAGCGCCACCAAAGGCGGATTCGTCGTGCAACAGTTCGGGCAGCGTCACCCCTTCGAGGCGGTCGAACCGATCGACCTCGCCGACGGTCAGCGCTTCACGGCGAACTTCACGTT
>Ga0126304_10000164_pt1 | contig 22392 bp, 21 predicted proteins | sample Plot25_FD_92538 | JGI IMG/M metagenome (GOLD analysis project Ga0126304, IMG submission 92538) | Serpentine soil microbial communities from UC McLaughlin Reserve, CA, USA - Plot25 | ecosystem: Environmental > Terrestrial > Soil > Grasslands | place: USA: UC McLaughlin Reserve, Lake County... | reverse complement strand
GAAAGAGGTAAAAGGTTTTTTGAAGACCGTCCAACTTTGAATCATTTGTCTGTGAATGAATCCTTACTATTTCCAAAGAAACATCCGCCCTCCTTATCCCTTTAAGCACTTAGACCGGACTCGGATGGTCTCTTGATCTCACAGTCTCAATTCCGACGAAAAGTTAATCACCCGACTTTATACTTACGAGACAACCTTTACATGAGGAAAGTTGATTAAGCATCAGGACAATTATCCGGGAACCACTAATTAGGAACTCGTTGATATTGCACTGCATTAACGCTTGGCAGGAGTCTGGAGATTGCGCACTTTCTAATATTTTATTTTATTATGATGGCAAAACCGCTGATGATACTTATTGCAGGTCCTTACCGCTCGGGCACAAATGATGATTCTTCTTTGATAGCTGCAAATGTTGAGGCAATGTCAAGTATGGCCTGGAAGGTTTATAAGAAAGGCCATCTACCTGTTCTGGGCGAATGGTTTGCCTTGCCTTTAATCGAAAGGGCTGGGTCAACAAGGATTGGCGATCCTATTTTTAATGATATTTTTCATCCCGTGGCGATACAATTATTACTACGCTGCGACGCTGTGTTACGCATTGGCGGAGCTTCATCCGGCGCTGATGACATGGTACAGGTAGGTAGAGAAAATGGCAAACTGATTTTTCACAGCCTTGATGAAGTCCCCACAAATTTGTAAACCACAATCGCCAGTCCTAGCGGATCGTCAATCCTCTCCTTTAAATTTGCAACACCAGGACGAAACAGCAACTTTTCGTGTGCTTTACATAGAAATGAAAAAGATCATTGATTTGGTCTCAATGATATTCACGGTTCAACGTGTAAAGATAATACGGCAATCTGGCCATACACTTCTACAACTTTTTCCACGGCCCTGTTATCACAAGCGTGAGACCGGGTGACTGTATATTCACAAATAATGTATCGCCTGAAGGAGAAAACACAGGTCCTGCAAATTCTGATGTTCTGTAACCGATATTTTTCGCAATCACGTAGGTTTTGCCCTTGGGTGTAATGCCTACGATTCGTGAATCTGATTTGTCTTCACAAATAATAACATCGCCCCATGGTGCAACTGTCAGGTTATCGCAGTTCTGAAATATCGAAGTGTCATTTGGTTCAAGGAATAATTCGAGTTTGCCAGGTGAATCTTTCTCTCGTGGCTGTCCTTCATATTTACTTGGAACATATCTGAAGATCTGACCGGTACCCTTCGTTCCGCCCGATGTGCAGGCGAAGAACAACTCGTTTTTCCCGAACCATATTCCTTCTCCTCTTGAGAATCGAACTGCTCCCTTTTGAAAGCCGCGTAACCTGAGATCACTATTAGGAGATTCGACATGGTCGATGTCAATCCATTCTACGTCGAAAAATTTCTTTTCCGGAAATCGGTCAGTTGTTAACGTTGCCCAGTTTCTTGAATCAGAACTTTTCCATTCTTTCAAAGAAAGGCATTGCAACTTTCCCCCCATATGAAGCTGTTCTTTAACATTCGGGAGATAACGGTAAAATACACCTGTATCGCTATCCTCCGTTTGATAAACAATTCCCAATTTCGGATGAACTGCAACTGCCTCATGAACGAACCGTCCCATCGCTTTGATGGGCACCGGTTCGATCAAACCAATATTTTCTTTGGCAGGTACTTCAAAATTGTATCCATGATCTTTCTCGAGGGCACCATTCAGGCCACCTTCTCGCAATTCGGTTTCCTCACACGTAATCCATGAATTCCAGGGAGTCATCCCGCCCGCGCAATTTCTTACGGTTCCAACAAGACTGAGATATTCCTTTTCGACCTGCCCTGTCTTTTCATTATAAATAAAGGTGGTAGTCCCACCAAGGCAGGTTCTTTGTCCTTTCGCATAGTCATAGATCTGTGCCTTAGCAATTTTTTCAATATGTTCATTCCGAACACCGAAAGGACTGGTCTTTTGAGGACCGGGAGATATCTCGTGATTTCTGATGAGGATCACGCGATCCTTCGTTAAAGGAAAAGCTCCCATCCCATCATGCATACCGGGTGATATCAGGCCATCACTCATCAAATCGCCATGTCTCGAGATAACTTTGTGAGTGAAACCTTCTGGCAACGCCAAAATATCATCAGGGCGATGAACCAATGGTCCAAACCGCAACTGCGCAGCAACTTCAGAGACGGAATTTGCTAGGGCATTGTTGTTGATGAATTGATTTAACCCTATAAACCCGAGGCTTACAAAACTTGTATTCTTAAGAAAATTTCTTCTTGAGTTGTTCATTGCGAGGTTTTTTATAGTTGTATTTCATTCCCCCAGGAACCCGGTAGTTACGCAGCGTATCGACCCATGTATTGACACGCCGACAATCACTGTGGTAGCAGCCCTTTTGGGAACAGGCTAAAGTAACCAAAAGAAATAAAAAAGCACGTGAGGATGAATGAAGAAATAGTTAAGGGAAAATCGCCAACTATTCCTGAAGTATGATGAACCGATAACATTCGGTTGATCTTTTATTAAAGCTAGACTCCTGTTAACGCAACAGAATTCTCGCGCCCGGTGGGGCAAAGCGTCCCGGTTATGGGTTTTATCGCATCAAATTTCCTGATAGCTATAAACTCGGGACGTGGCTCGGGAATATTTGCCAATTTGTTACGAACACTATTATATGTAACTAAATACGTAAAGCGATCCCAGGGTGAGAGATTGTTTGATGATGCATGAAAGACGTTCCCATGAAAGAACAATACGGATCCGGCAGCACCTTTTGCCGAATAGATGCCTTTTTTTGCGACCCAATCGGCGATTGTTTTCCTTTCGCGCTTGTATTTTAAGTTAGCAGTGAGTGAAGTCATAAACGAAGCACTCTTTAGGTACTCGGCATACCATTCGCTGTCATTGGGATCCGCCTCGATATCATTCGCCTGGTCATCAAATTCGCCATTTCTATGCGAGCCGGGAATGAGCAGCAACGGGCCATTAAACTCGTTTGTTTCATTCATGAAAATCATGGCTGTTAATACATCTGGTTTTGGCATTCCATCGTCGTTCTTCCAGTATGGATAATCCTGGTGCCATTCCCACCAGTCGCCAAGCATGGCTGCTTTCACATTTATTTTACTTTGATGCACATAAACATCATCTCCTATTAATTGCTTAGAAGGGACCACGAGCCTGTCAAGACCATTAGTTTTATCAAATATCTCGCTGGAAAAATGCGGAGCAAAAAACGACCGCACCGATCCATTTTTTTCCAGGATTCTGCGGGGGCCGTCCTCTTTAATTACCTCATCCATTTCGTTAAGCAAAACCTGCACTTCTTCTGCGTTAAAAACGTTTTCTAGTAACAGGAATCCGTTTTCCTTGTAGAATAAAATTTGTTCTTGTGTAAGTTCCATACGAAAGCGTATAAGGATTGAGGTATAAATTTTTAAGCGACGGAATTACATAGAATGGTAGGACCTAAACGAATGATCCAAACCTGAAGAATTTCGTTAGGGTCATTGCGGCTATAATTCTACTCACAATTCTCGATAAATCAAAATATTTCGTTGATTATCTTACTGCTAATCGTTAAAATACCACCAATAGGTAACACGAATCTGTTAATATCCAACCAGGTCCAAATACATCTCGAGATATGAGCTCCGAGCAGGCGAAATAATGTGATTGAAGGTGTTGAACTACACCACTCCTTCATACTTTAACCAGAATGTACGGAGTGCTTCTAATTGTTCGAAATCGAGCGCTTCATCCCATTCGGCCTTTGGCCTGCCGTCATTAACATAGATGAAATTCTCTGCAGCCCTTTCATGTGCCTTCAGAATGAATTCATATGTCTCGGCGTTTTTTTTATCTACAGTGACTTCGGTACCGCTTGCTAAAGTGTATTGAAGCGGGAAATGCTCTTTCATAAATAGAGTTTTAACGTAAGTTAATAAACTGCCCTAAATCACTGGCCTGGTATGTTAAACCGTCTTTATTGGCTGCCTTAAACCACAATAACGTTTTACATTTGCCCGATGGATTATTTTAGAAAGCTACTCGATCTTTTAAAGCTCGAGCGGCGGGAGGATCGGAAGTCATACGATGAACTGATCGAAAGATCATCGGTAGCAGATAGAAGAGCGAATGGACTTAGTTGGTACCCTATCGCAATCAGAGGCACCGAGATAAGCCGCGGAGATTATCTCACCGTCGAACTCGAAAGAACCACTCACCAGGATGTTTCGCATCAGCTTCGCTTCGGCGCATCGGCCGCACTTTTTTCAAATCACGATCCTCAAAACAACAGGCTGGAGGGCATCATCGCCTATCAAAGCGGAGACCGCTTGAAATTGACTTTGCGAACCGATGAACTCCCTGACTGGGCGCGGGATGGAAAATTAGGGGTGGATTTGCTCTTCGACGATTATACCTACGACGAAATGCAAAACGGGCTTAAGATCGCGTCAACGCTCAGTGGGAAAGCGGTCGAAGGGAATCTGATCAGGATTGTAACCGGCCAAAAGTCCCCGGCATTCAAACCTTCAACATTTTCCAATCATAAATCGCGTTTAAATCTATCACAACAAAAGGCTGTTCAAAATATTCTGGCAGCCAACGAGCTGGCAATTGTTCATGGTCCGCCAGGAACCGGGAAAACTACAACGCTGGTACAGGCAGTGAAAGCATTGATCAAAGAGGACGATCAGAAAATATTGGTTGTTGCACCGAGTAACACTGCGGTTGATTTATTGAGTGATAAGATTGCCGAAGAAGGTATCAATGTGATTCGCGTGGGAAATCCTGCCAGGGTTTCTGAAAGCCTCATGTCATTAACCCTTGATAGCAAAATTGCGGAACACAATAGCATGAAAGAGCTGAAGAGGCTCAGGAAACAGGCTGCAGAGTTTAGGGACATGGCTCATAAATATAAGCGCCATTTTGGAAGGGCTGAAAGAGAACAACGGAGAGCATTATTTGAAGAAGCAAGATCGATTATGAGGCAAATTGAAAATACAGAGCAATATATTATTGATGATGTATTGTCCAGGGCCAGCGTAATTACGGCCACATTGATCGGCGCAAATCATTTCACTGTAAAAAATTTGAAATTTCGGACAGTGGTTATTGATGAGGCAGGACAAGCGCTCGAACCGGCCTGTTGGATTCCTATTCTTAAGGCAGAAAAAGTAGTGATCGCGGGGGACCCGTATCAGTTACCACCAACAATCAAATCAACAGAGGCTGCCACAGGCGGATTAAACACAACATTGCTCGAGAAACTAATAACGCTACATCCCGAAGCGGTGAGCTTATTGGAGACACAGTATCGTATGAACGAAGCGATTATGGGCTTCTCGTCGAGAATATTTTATGAGAACAAATTAAAAGCCGATTCTTCTGTAACCGATCATGTGTTGTTTGCTGGAGATTCACCGCTTGCTTTTGTCGACACAGCTGGATGCGGCTTTGAAGAAAAGTCTGAAGGTACAAGCACCGTAAATCCTGAGGAGGCAGCTTTTTTATTTACCCATCTAACTCAACTGGTTTCAGAGTTGAAGCACCATCTTCAAACGGAAAACTTTCCGACCGTCGCCATAATCTCTCCCTACAAGGAACAGATCAATGTTCTGAAAGAATTGCTGGTTCACTCACCTGTTCTCACGGCTTACGGAGACAAGATTTCAGTGAATACTATTGACAGCTTTCAGGGACAGGAACGGGACATTGTTTATATCAGCATGACGCGTAGCAATACTGATAATCGGATTGGTTTTTTATCGGAAATCCGCCGAATGAATGTTGCCATGACACGAGCAAGAAAAAAACTGGTTGTGATCGGCGACAGCGCAACATTATCTCAATCGCCTTTTTATAGAGAATTTATTAGCTATGCAGAAGAAAAAAATTGTTATCAAAGCGCATGGGAATTCGTGAATTCGTAAGAAGATCTTTTGGGTAACGTACGCCATGAGAATAGTAAAAGAGGACGAAGTATGAATACACTAGTATTAAGCAAAGAATCTATGAAGCAGTCTACACCCATCGAGCGGCTTGTTTCAAAAACTTATAAGGACGATTTCGTCAAAAATTTTGATGGTGATGAAAGCGGAGATCTACGTCCCCGCCAAACTCCCGGGGTGCTTTATAGTAAAGCAAATCCAACACCGGTAAACGATCCGAAACTTATCGCCTGGTCGAATGAATTGGCCACTGAGATTGGTGTGCAAAAGCCCGAAACATCGGACGACATTAATATTTTGGCAGGAAACCTCGTAACAGACAGCATGTATCCATATGCGGCATGTTATGCCGGTCACCAGTTTGGCAATTGGGCCGGGCAGCTAGGTGATGGTCGCGCAATCACGCTTGGAGAATGGCAAGCGCCTGATGGCAAAATTTGGGAACTGCAATTAAAAGGGGCAGGACTTACTGCCTATTCACGACGAGCCGATGGAAGAGCAGTGCTAAGATCTTCTGTAAGAGAATATCTGATGAGCGAAGCAATGTTTCATTTAAATGTACCTACTACCCGCGCACTCAGCCTGGTATCGACAGGCGAAAAAATTTTAAGGGATATGTTTTATGACGGTCACCCGGAATATGAACCGGGTGCTATTGTGATGCGGGTATCGCCAACTTTCTTACGCTTTGGCAACTTTGAATTACTAGCTGCAAGAAACGAAATTGAAAACCTAAAAAAACTCGCCGACTGGACGATCGAAAGATACTTCCCACATATTGATGGCGAAGATAAAATTCTGACCTGGTACAGGGAAGTCGTCGAGACAACAGCAAGCTTGATGGTTGAATGGTTAAGAGTTGGCTTTGTTCATGGCGTTATGAATACGGATAACATGTCTATTCTGGGGCTGACTATTGACTATGGTCCTTATTCATTCGTCGATGATTATGATCGGAACTTTACACCTAATACAACTGATCTTCCCGGCCGCCGGTATGCATTCGGCAGGCAGCCGTCAATCGCACACTGGAACCTTGGATGTTTTGCGGGTGCCATCGCACCTTTACTTGACGATACCGAAAATCTCTCCAAGGCACTGGATGCTTATACCGATATTTTTATCGCGAAATATTATGCAATGATGGGTAATAAACTCGGATTGGATAAAGTGATGCCAGAAGATGTTACTCTTATCAACGAGTTTGAAAAGACCTTGTCTGCGATCAAACCAGACATGACTATATTTTATCAACGCTTAATAGATATTCATGCTGACGTTGAAAACGCGGGAGACGTAATTTCTCATTTTCAAGATTCCTTGTATAAGGAAGTTTTGAAACCTGAAGAAGATAGTTTGAATGATTTGATAAAAATGTATTCGGATAGAATTAAAAGAAATGCATGCTCACGTGAAGAATCGCTTTCAGTCATGAAGAAAACAAATCCTCGTTTCATACTAAGAAATTACCTTCTTCACCAGGCAGCTGAACAACTTGAAAACGGCGACAACAGCTTATTTTTAAAACTGCATGAAGCAATGAAAGAACCTTATTCCAAAAAACACGACGCGTTTTTCGTAAAAAGACCGGATTGGGCAACACAAAAAGCTGGTTGCTCTATGTTGTCTTGCAGTTCATAGCCTATTTTCAACCTGGAAGGCCACTACGTGATAATGTGTTGGAGCCTTTCACCATATCCAAAAGATATCTTGACAAGCTCTTGAAGGGGCCTGACAAAAACCGTAAGCGGCACTGATTAAACCATGCGGGTTGATGTCATGTTTATGGTTTAAAGATCTTTTGATTGTATATTTTCCTATTTACTCTCACAATCGCCAGGTAATTTCCCGATCGAATATTAGCCAAATCATTGATCGCAATATTGTTAATTCCTGCCTGCACCAGTATATTCTTTTGCGCAACGATTCGGCCGGAGTAGTCTACCAGTTGAAACTGCGCAATTGACAATTTTTCAGACTTTAGCTGGATAATGGCAGAACTTTGGATAATGCTGGGGTATATCTTAACATCACCCTGAACTGCTTTGGAATAGAAAACAATGATACTACTATACATTACTTTTCCAGTTACAGAAATAATTTTTAGCCGGTAATAAATATCACCTTGATTTGATTTAGGATCCTGATAATGATAGACGATCTGCCCGCTTTTTACATTTGATGAAATTTCTCCGATTGCTGAGAACACGGGAGATCCATTTCCTTTCTCAATGACCACAGTTTTGATATCATGCTGTGTTATCTTCCATTGCAAGTCTATCATCTCTTCCTTTTCCAAACCTTGAAAAGACAATAAAGAAGATTTAGACAGAATTGAATTTGGATAAAAAAACTTTTTGAAATACACACTGCGCAGTCTGCTAACGGCAATTGATGATTGGTTGTCTACTCCAACACGAATTGCGAAGGAAGAGATATTTCCATTCACAACTGTAAACATCACCTCCCGCGCGGTTGTGTCACGACCGGGATAATCCAGTCCGCCGTTGTTTTTACCGTTAAACCAGGTACCGGTTTGCGACATGGTCAATTCTCCCCCTGTTAACTGATAATCCACGTAGCCTCCGCCCAGATCGACAGCATCAAATTCATAGAGGGGATTACCTAAACCATCATTGTCAGCCCAGCCATCCACGTCGATACATGTTACCGGAACTTCCGTTTGAATAGAAGGCGTAGACGTTCCGGACATAACGAATTGGAATTGCATCTCGAGATACCCGGATGTAAAAGCATCTACAACCAATGTTGGTTGAAGAGCTTCGGGATAGCCAGATGAACCGTCCATTTCAGATACAGTGATTCCACTAGAAATATGAGTGAGTGTCATTATTGCATCGACACCAGGCCTCACTGAAGGGAAGAGGTAAACGGCACCGGTCTGCATATCTGCTCCAGATAACAAAATATGATTTCGGAAATCATAATCAGGCTGCGCATAGCCTCTGAGTGAAGGCAGGAAGCCTGCCATAAACAGCAGCCCGATGATAAAATTTGAATGTGTAGAATTTGTTTTCATAGTACGGATTTAGTTTTATCGCCAGGGTATGGGCCTGGCATTTGATTAACCAGAGTCGGCCGGAAGGATTCGGAAATAGATTCAGCCGCTTGCAGATTTCTCCTTTTGAAGAAAAGGCTCAAACCGGGAACGAATTCCATTTTCGGAACAACCGGGCGGAAATCTGGTTAATTAACAGTTTGACCTTTTGATTAACTTACTTTTGTAAAAAAAAGTATGGGTATAAGTGATAAATTGTTTCAAATGAAAAATGAAAAAGGTACTGCAAATTTAAAAGCCGGAGAAGAATTTATGGTGTCAAACAAACAGAAGCCGGGCGTTCACGCATTACCGAGTGGTTTGCAATACGAAGTTATTAAGGAAGGTGGCGGTCCAAAGCCCCTTGCCACAAATAAAGTAACCTGTCATTATCATGGCACACTTATCGACGGTACTGTATTCGATAGTTCGGTGAAACGTGGTCAGCCTGCAACGTTTCCTCTGAATATGGTGATTAAAGGCTGGACAGAAGCATTACAACTAATGTCGGTCGGCAGTAAATGGCGTTTGTTTTTGCCGCCAAACCTGGCCTATGGTGACAGGCAAACAGGTGCTCATATTGGACCAAACAGCACTTTAATATTTGAAGTGGAGTTGTTAGGAATCAGCTAGATACCAGATTCTGGATACAGAATTCAGGTAAAGATGCCCGATAATGATAAGCCTGTTGCTTTTTAGGCTTATATGCGTTTTAATTGAGAATCTGTTTCGGCCATCATCTTCTCAATGTTCTTTTTGATGTCGATAATAGTTGCACAGATGTCCGTTATTTCCAGCGGATTTTCGAGAATCGTGAGACGGCTCAATTCATCTTCGAGCAGTTTTATTTTTTCGAGTTGACTCATGGTTTCATTTTGGTTTGAGTCGGCAATTAGTATTGGATGTCGCCTCGGCATTTTAGATCTTTTTGTGTAATGTGCATACTATCCCGGTCACAAGCACAAATTTAGCACTTCGTCCGTGCTTATTTTCGAACCCCCCCAAAAAGACTACTTCTCTGGGATTATCCTGTTAAGCTACAGTAAAAGACAAAAAACGAATGTTAATCTTTTATGACATGGGGGCGTGGCGGGTTGTATTTTGGCGTGAATCAATTGATTTACGGTGGCCGAAGAAATATTAGCAAAACGCCAAACGTCTATTTCATTCGAAGACGGAATTAGCATTCAGCTGTATCTTGTATCAAATCGCTAATTGTATGGCGGATAAAAAGACAATAACATTAGCAAAAACACTTTGGGATTATCATCAAATGAACCATCGGCTTGAGAAAGCAGATTCCATTTTGGTACTGGGAAGTCATGATCTGCGGGTAGCAGAAAGAGGCGCGGAGTTGTATTTGCAAGGATGGGCTCCTATCTTGATCTTCTCCGGTGGTCTTGGAAATTTTACGCAGGAAATGTGGAAAGAACCAGAGGCCGATCAATTCGCCAGGATCGCCATCGAGATGGGAGTTCCGGAACATGCGATTCTTATAGAAAATAAGTCTACCAACACCGGGGAAAATATTTTGCTCACACAAAAAATACTTAAGGAGAGAAAGCTTGACCCGAAATCCTTCATCGTGGTACAAAAGCCATACATGGAAAGAAGAAGTTATGCAACGTTCAAGAAACACTGGCCAGACAAAAAATTAATTGTTACGTCGCCACAAATATCGTTTGAGGATTATCCAATCGCGGAAATTCCGCTTGAACGAGTGATTAACATTATGGTGGGCGATCTGCAAAGAATCAAAGAGTATCCACGAAAAGGTTTTCAAATTCAGCAGGAGATACCAGCCCACATACTGGACGCCTACGAAACCTTGATAGAGCTTGGGTACGATAAACATCTAATGAAACAAGCCTGACCTGATGACTTCGTCGTGTCTTCCGTTGTGTCCTGAGCTTGTCGAAGCATCGCGAACTCGATTGTACAGGCAGGGGGTCACGATCCTTCGACAAGCTCAGAACACAACGGAAGACACGACGAACACAAGGAGCTTTCTTATTCAATAAGTCTACGAGACTTTTTCAGATACCTCACAAACAAATACAATAACAAAAGGATCGGCAGGATAACCGCGAGAAGTATGTTGCGGGTAAATTGATTATTATTCGTGACTTGGGGGTATTTAAATAACAAGATGAGCGTGATCCCTGTAAGCCACACATATTGGGTATTATATTCCTTCAATAACCAGCGCTTGCATTTAAACTCCATGCTTTTAAAAGTGTCAGCGATTCTTGAGAGAGAAGGTATCCATCGATTAACTCTTCTACAATAGGCTTCGAATTTGTCGCCGAACTTTTGTTCCAAAAAATCCTCTTCAGCGAGAACGATGGAATGATAGATCAATATAAACAAAGGCATTACCATAAACACATACAACAACGAATTAGAAAGTACTCCGACTCCCAATAACATCAGAATATTTCCCACATAAAGAGGATTCCGGCAGTGGTTAAATATTCCTTCTGTGACAAGTTCCTCTGCATAAACCTTTCCATCCTTCCCTCCCCTGATAATATACGCCAATCCAATTGTAGCACCACGTATCAGCTGACCTGACACGGTTATTAGTAAACCAGTAACCAGGGGAAAAATCCAGTAATCAATTCCAAATTGAGCGGGACTGAACAGTTCAGGTGAAGGAATAAATAAGAGCAGATATAAAAAAATGAAAAGAAAGTTGCGATACTTGAAAAAGAAATTGCCCAATGTGACCATTCAAGCTTTTTTTGCAATTAACCCTGAAAAATTATACCATTTGAAAAAAGTTTCTACATGCTTGAATCCAGCTTCCCGTAACATGATGATGTTTTCACTGAGTTTATAAGGAATCAGTACATTCTCAAGCGCCTCACGCTTTTGTGAAATCTCCATTTCACTATAGTGATTTCTCCGTTTCATGTCGTAGTAATACTTTATGAAGTCTCTATTGAACGTGCTGTCTTCAGCAATGATTTTCTCTATAATAATCAAAGACCCCCCTGGAACCATGCCATTGTAGATCGATCTTAAAAGTTTCTCGCGATTGATTGGCCGTACGAACTGCAGCGTGAGGCAAAGCACAACTACAGATGCAGTTTCGATTCTCACATTTCCATTGAGGTCTGCCACTTCTAGCTTAACTGGTCGTTCAAAACTGTGTTCTTTTAATTTTTCCCTGCATTTTTCGAGCATATCGGGTGAATCGTCAATCCCAATAAATTGTATATACAGAGGGATGGATTCATTCATTTGTATTAGAGTGGCTCCCGTAGAACAACCAAGATCATAAACATTCGTATCGTCCTGGTAATGGTCAGACGACAGCTCACCGATCATTCTTTGCATTTCGTCATAAAAAGGGACAGAACGGTTCACCATATCGTCAAACACCTTCGCTACCTTGCTGCTGAACTTAAAATCAGAAGGCTTGCTGAAACCTTCCTTAAACACTTCGTCTTTTGGCATCATAACAGAGAAATTTATTGAATGGTGAAATCTGTTACTTCAAGCTAACCTCGGAATCTGAATAAAACCTGAAGTGCAACTCCGCAAAACATTATCCCGGCCAATAATACGAAGCCTATATAAAATTTCGTACCGCCTTCTTTTCCCCGGCTTGCATAATTAAGCAAAACATTTGCGAATCAACCTCTCCAATATAGAGAAACGCACAATCTTCGAAACGGGATGTGTATAGAATCTTAAAAAATAAGCTTATGCAATCGGGGTGTATTACATACTGAACACAGCAAACGTAATCGGCGACGAAATTGGACGCCTAAAAAATGAAAAACTTCCAGGCTGAATGGCATACATTTCTTCAGCAATAGGAAATACGAATGTTTTCGCATCAATAAGAATTGATTTTTCCCTGTATGATTATTTTCGTTGGCCTACATTTGCTGTCAAATCCAGGTCCCTTAACAATAATATGCTTGTATGAAAAAACAGGTTCAATATACGTTGCTACTACTGCTGACTTCGATTTCGATTTTCGGTCAAATCCGCCTGGTATTGTCAGGCACTATCGCAGATGTTTCGTCACGGGGAATTCCCCGGGCGTCTGTGAATATACTAAACACAAATTTTGGGGCGGTAACTGATTCCGAAGGAAAGTTTTCAATAGCCAGTGTTCCCTCCGGGCAATATACGCTGCAGATTTCAGCGATTGGGTATGCCACGATCGATAGACATATTGTCTTATCCCAAAATAACAATGAATCGTTGGCTATCCAGTTAAGACCTGCCTCTACCCAACTCGACGTGGTAATTGTATCCGCCCAGAAAAAAGAAGAGGCCTTACAAAAGATCCCGTTCAGCATTTCTTCGATTTCGGCCCGGCAAGTTCAGGATTACAGGCTATGGGATATAAAAGAAGTCGCCGCTATTGTCCCCAATCTATATTCTGCAGATCCTGGTGATAACAGGAATGTAACTTCAATCCGTGGGATAACTACTACGTCGTATGATCCGGCAATTACAACATACATTGATGGAGTCAATCAATTCAACCTCGATACATATATCGCTCAATTAGTGGATGTCGAACGCATTGAAATACTCAGGGGGCCGCAGGGAACTTTGTATGGAAGAAATGCAATGGGTGGGGTGATCAATATTATAACAAAACAACCATCGAACCAGTTAAATGGTAATGTTGAGCTGAGTGTTGGAAACTATGGACAGCACAGGTTTGGTTATGGTATAAAGTTTCCAATTGCAAAGGAAAAACTTTTTGCCGGGTTTGCAGGTGTTTACGAAGGCAGGGAAGGATTTTATACCAACCAGTTCGATAATACATCATTTGATCGCCAAAAAGGCGCAACAGGAAATTATTTCCTGAAATATTTACCCAATTCGAAATGGAATATCGCGCTCAATGTTAAACATAGCTGGAAAAGAAACCATGGCACATTTCCACTCGTAATTGATCCGGTTGCGGCCCTGAACGATCCTTTTCAACTCAACCAGGATGCAGTAACAAAGATGATCGATGATATTTTCAACGGTTCGTTATCCATCAACCATTACGGAAGCGAGTTTCAATTCAGCTCACAAACGGCTTATCAAACCAATCACCGATACTATGATCAACCGATTGACGGCGACTTCTCTCCTATTGACGGTGTCACCATCATCAATAATTATGGTGATGACTGGAACCGTGTGAAGGCATTGACCCAGGAATTTAAGTTTTCGTCACCCGCATCTACGACATCTCCACTGAGCTGGACTATCGGAAGCTATCTGTTTTTGCAAGACAATCCTGTGAAACAAGCAGTCCATTTTGGAAACGATGCGGCCCTTGTAGGAGCGCCGGATAAAAATTTCTCCTTAATAAATACAACTAAAGGAAAGAACCGTGGAATTGCTTTCTTTGGTCAGGCAACATATAGCATAACGGAAAAGTTAGACCTGATTGCGGGGCTGAGATTTGACTATGAGAAGAAAGAACTTTCCGTTCTTGGGGAGTATCAGAAAGATCCTGACCCCAACCCAATTTTTCAAACGCAGCCTGATACCAGCGCGACAAAGAGTTTCAATGCCTTCTCACCGAAACTTGGAATTGCTTTTCATCCAACAGAAAACAGTAACCTGTACGTCAGTTACAGTCGGGGTTACCGAACCGGTGGATTAACGCAGCTCGGGTCTGATCCATCACAGCCACCATTATATCCGTATGAGCCTGAGTATAGTGATAATATCGAGGTAGGCATTAAAAATAATTTATTGCAGAATCGTTTGTATCTCAATTTTGCAGCATTCTACACACGCGTGAAAGATGCACAGGTACCGACGTTGATAATACCAGATGCAATTACCATTACGACCAATGCAGGCGAGCTAACGACTAAGGGAATTGAAATGGAAGTTTCTGCAACGCCGTTTAAGGGACTGCAGGCGGTATATAATGTCGGCTTTACAGATGCCGAATACAAGACGCTAAAGCTTTCCCAGAATGGTTCATCAGTTGATCTCGCGGGAAATAAGCAAATCTTCACGCCGGATATGACATCGATGCTTGCGCTGCAATACAGTTATGATCTTGGCACGAAACAACGTCTGCAGATCGTTGTTCGCGGTGAATGGATGTACCTTGGCAAGCAATACTTTGATCTTGCAAATAACATTTCGCAAAGTCCATATCACCTGCTCAATACAAGATTCGGACTGGCAGCGAAAAACTTTGAGATCATGTTCTGGGGAAGAAATCTTTCGGATCGACATTATATTTCTTATGCGTATGATTTTGGAGCCGTGCATTTGGGAAACCCCAAAACATATGGCGTAACCTTAGTTGGAAGATTTTAAAAATAGTCTAGCGCTTCTCCAGTTTTTTTAATTCACCTTCTATATAAGCGTTAGACAGCCAACGGTTGCCAACCATTACTCCTTCAATATTTCTGCTCTGGTTTATATCCCGCAGCGGGTTGCCATTGAGTAATATAAGATCGCTGATCGCTCCTGTTTTGATCGTACCCATATCTGGTTTTTTGTAAAATGTTGCAACATTTACGGTGCCTGTTCTTATTGCTTCATAGGGCGTAAGACCAGCATCAACCATATATCGCAACTCATGATGAACTGAAAACCCTGGTACATCGAACACCTGCGGCGCGTCGGAACCGAGCAATAAACCGACCCCGTTCTTATTACATTCGTAAATCAACTTCCGCCTTAGCGCAATGAAACGATTTAATGCCGCGGGATCATAATTCGGATTGTTCATCAAATTCTTCTTCGCGTTTACCCATGATGTTACTGTGTTGGGTTGCATATAGATCATTTCCGGTTCGTTCTGTAACGATTCAGGTGACTTATCAGGCGCAAACCAGCGTTCGGCCAGGGCCTGTGTAGGAACGACCCAGATGCCTTTTTCACGCAGTCCAGTCATTAATTTGGGGATGCGGGTAGTGTCTGCCTGGGCCGCAGAAAACATAGCAAATAATCCGTTTTGTTGCTCAGTGATGTTTTCAATTCCCGGAACCAAGCTTTCAATAAATCCATCGAGATGATCGATGGTTGCATATCCCGCATCGATGGCCCGCCATACGCCGACGTCATAAGAGACATGACCTGCAAATGGAATTTTTACTTCTTTGGCTGTGTTCGCAATTGATGCAAAAGTCTCTTTCGTGAGACCCGGATGTAGCTTCAAAAAATCATATCCAGCTTGTTTTTGCTGTCTTACCATCTCTGAACCTCCTTCTGCCGTCTTAACGGTATTACCACTGAATGAAGGACCAGAGGTATAAAACCGCGGACCTACGATTTCGCCGCTCTGCAATTTGCTACGTAATTCAAGATGACGGGGATGACCTAACATCCCACGGATAGTAGTAACGCCTTTTAGCGCAAACAGTAATACCGTCTCTTTCATTGGTTCTATGTCATCGATCGGCGGTACGTGTGCATGCATTTCTGCCAAACCTGGCATCAGGTATTTCCCCCTGGCGTCAATTACCAGTGCGTTTTTATCGTACTTGACTTTGGAAGCATCACCCATGAAGGTGATCATCCCGTTCTTCACAACAACTGTCTGGTTTTCCAAAACACCCTCTCTGTCCATTGGAATGACATTTACCGAGCGAAACACAATTTCCTGTTGCCTGTTATCGACAGCCTGTTGGGCACTCACTGAAACCGTGATCAACAGGGTGATGAATAAGAGAAGCGTTTTCATAAACTTTGCTTGAATGGTTAGATAGCGTTAATAAATTTAAGCGATTTCCACCAATGCTAACCTGGAGCTGTTTGCCACGAATTGCAGGAATTCTACTTTGTTGTAATTCGTGTCATTCATGGTCCTTAAGTCCCACATCGCATCTAAAAATATTTGTTATTTCAGACCGATCGGTCTATATTTGGAATATGACCGTGCTTTCAAAGTCAGAAAGAACAAGAAGTTTCATCATTGAAAAAGCTGCTCCTCTGTTTAATAAAAAGGGGTATGCGGGCACTTCGATGAATGATATTATGGTGGCCACCGGTTTAGCAAAGGGAGGCATATATGGGCATTTCCAAAGTAAAGATGAAATTGCCGCGGCAGCTTTTGAATTCTCTCTCACTAAAGTCCGAGCAGACCTTTTAAGCACTATCAATAAGCATCCGTCGGCATTGGGTAAGTTGTTTTCGATTCTCGACTTCTATATAAATTATACGCTGAAACCTTCTGTAGAGGGAGGATGCCCAATACTGAATACCGCCGTAGATGCGGATGACGCGTACCCGTTTTTAAAGAGAAAAGCGAAGAGTGCCTTGAATGAAATGTTGAACGGCCTTCAGCAGATCATCGAGCTGGGTATAGCCATGAAGGAAATAAAGCCTACAGTTAACACAAGAAAGGCGGCAGAAATGATTTTTGCGCAGATAGAAGGAGGCATTATGATGGCAAAGGTCTCGGACGATGTAAATCTGTTGAATAGTGTTCTTGAAAACCTAAGAATTTATATCGAATCGCATTTAAAACGTTGATTTTTTTTGCTCAATAAAAGACCGATCGGTTTATTTTTTTATCACTATATCAAAACCTTTAACATGAAACAGCTTCAGTTCACAATCGCCTTTATCTTATGCGGATTTTTTTACGCACATACACAAACTTCTTCCGGCCCTTCTATCCCGGATGATTTTACTGCCGGAACCATAGTTATGCCAGATAATACAATACAGCAGGGATATATAAAGAACAATATGAAGAAAACGGGGGAGATCATTTTTTTATCAGCTGATGGCAAAAAGATGAAGTATACTGCTTCACAGGTTTCTGGTGCTACTGTCGACAATAATAGTTATATCACCATGAATAATGCTTTCTACAAAGTGGTAGCGGATGGCTCAAAAATAAAACTATTGCGTAAAGCGAGTAATTCCTCTACCATCCAATATAATGGATCGGAACCCATCATTGCGGATGCTGGCGAAGGAAGCTATGACGATTATTTCATTCAAACGGTTGGGACCAAGAAACTGCAGTTGGTGCGAAAAAAAGATTTTGCAAAAATATTCACCAGCGTCTGTGCCGATTGCACAACCTTAACCGATGATCTCCGCACCAATAAGCTTGGTTTTGATGAAATCGAACAGGCTGTTGCTTTATATAATACTTGCGTGAAATAGATGTTACACCAATCAACCAATTCATATGCAAACCTATTATACCGTTCGATTTAATGATTGCGATCCTTTTGGTCATTTGAATAATTCGAAGTACATCGACTATATGCTGAATGCGCGCGAAGACCATCTCAGCCAGTTTCATAGTATTGAACTGAATCAGTTTCACAAACAAGGATTCGGCTGGGTAGTTTCATCTCACGAGATTCAGTACATACGTCCGGCCGCTTACAATGAAAAAGTGTGTATTGGATCCGATTTGATTGAAGCGGGCGATTCTCATCTGCTGGTAGAAATGAGAATGTTTGATGCCTCCGCCGATATTCTAAAAGCTATTCTCTGGACAAAATTCACCTGTGTCAACATGAAGACCTCACGGAAAGAAGTTCATCCTCCAGATTTTATGACCATAGCTAATAAAATGCTTGTCGAAGGAATAAATAGCAACGACGGACTGAAGGCAAGAGTGAACGAACTTATTCGGAAAAACCAGCCGGTGGGGGAATGTAGGATGTAAGAAGTACGAGGTCTGAAGTTTGAAGTGCGATTTAGGACAAGTAGATAATATTTGTAGAGACACTACTTGAAGTACTCAATATTTAATCTGACAGTTGGAACGTCGTAATTTGTAATTGATGTTTCGGTACTTCAGACTAGAGACTTCGTTTGCCATTTTTCCTTCGTACTTCTAACTTCGTACTTCTAACTTGAAAACACTTATGCAAAACATCAAAGTTGGGTTGGTTGGATTTGGGATCTCTGCCAAAGTCTTTCATGCTCCTTTTTTAACAACTATCCCCGGATATGAACTGGTAAGTGTTGTGGAACGCTCAAAGAATGAGTCGCAAAAATTATATCCCTTCGTTAAAGTCGTACGGACCATAGACGAGTTGATTAGGGATCCGGCGATCGACCTTCTTGTAATAACAACTCCCAACGAAACGCATTTCCCATATGCAAAACAAGCGCTGGAAGGGCAAAAGCATGTTGTGCTCGAAAAACCCTTTGCCAATTCCAGTGAAGAAGCACTGCAACTTGTCCACCTCGCAAAGGCAAGCGGCAAAATCTTAAGTGTATATCAGAACAGGCGGTATGTAAGCGATTACCTGACGATTAAAGAAATTCTTCAAAAAAAATTGCTGGGCGACGTACACGAGTTCATTGCGCATTATGATCGTTATCGAGCCGAAGCAAGGCCGCATGCCTGGCGGGAAGAAGCAAAACCAGGAAGCGGCATTCTTTATGACCTTGGACCGCATCTGATCGATCAGGCCCTGTGCCTGTTTGGCTTACCGGAAACAATTACGGCAGATATCAGAATGCAAAGGCCACACTCAAAGGTGGATGATTTTTTTGATCTTCAGTTAGACTTCGGATTTATCAGGGTGACATTACATGCAGGTATGCTTGTACGGGAGGCGGGGCCGAGATATATGATCCACGGAACAAAGGGATCATTCATCAAATATGGGGAAGATCCTCAGGAGGCTTTGTTAAGAATGGGCAACTTGCCCATTGGCGACGACTGGGGAAAGGAGCCGGATAATATCCAGGGTTTGTTGCATACAGAAATAGACGGAAAACTTGTAAAACAAACCTATCCTTCCAAGAAGGGAAGTTTCGGAGAATATTATCGCAGCTTGTACCAGAGCATCACCAAAGAAACACAGGTAACGGAAAAACCCGAACATGGGTACAATACTGTGCGGATGATTGAACTGGCCGTTGAAAGCCATCGCAAGCGGTGTACTATACCTTGTTCAGGTTTACTGGATATTGACTATTGATCTTATTCACAAGATGCTGAGGAAATATTCCTAATCTGAAATTGCGTTTTCGGCGGAGCATCATACATCATGCAGACCACACAGTCGCTGGGCTCCGGTTTGTCGAGGTTAAAATAAATAGTATCCCCCACTTTATAGGAGACAGGTATCTTGCATTTATTGGATACGCTAAAAACATTGTCGTAACTAGTTTGCTCGCCCTGCATGGAATTCTTCCATCCATCATCACCGATTGAATCGTTATTTAAAACCTGGATGACATAACTGGCACAGGTAATCCGGACCACCTTCCCTTTCAAACATTTTTGATTGTTGTCTTTCCTGCATTGAAATGCAAAGAATGGCAGAAGTGCTGCGATGAGGAAAAGCTTTTTCATGTTTCTGTTTTTAGACTACTCTTTATTTAAAAATCTTCCTTCGTGTCTTTTGTGTCTTCCTCAATGCTCTTCGTGAACCCCTTGACTATATAATCAGGAGGGTGCACCAAGAACCCAACAGAAGACACGAAGGACACAAGACGTAGCGTTCAAGGTCTTTGACCGGCATCAAGAACCGACCGTTGCATTTGGGTATGTTAAATCAAAATGTTCTCGAAAAACTAGCTCACGAATATCCCGCTGCCATCAGGCTACATCCCCGTAAGTCGCTATTATCTCTCCTTCCCAATACCTCGAAGCCACCATCCGTGTGAAGAATACCAATATCGTCCGTGGCAATAAATGAACAAGAATAAATATTGGCCAGGTCTATAACATTAATCAATCCCCTACCCGTGCTTTTAATCATCATCGGATCATCTTCTTCCCTCAATAGTATCTTCATCCACGACGGACATTTAAAGATCCCCTTGCCCGCTGAATATGCCTGTGTTAATAATTCAGTCATGCCATATTCGGAATGAATGGCGGGTATGTTCCAGGCGCTCTTCAAGAGTGAATGAACCTCGGTTCGTGTCATTTCTTCTCGCCGGCCTTTCATTCCCCCGGTCTCCATCACGATGGTATTATTGAGTTGTTCCGGGTAGTTCGTGGCAAAGTCAAGTAAGGCAAAAGTAACGCCTATCAACAGTGTCTTTTGACCAGTCATATTCAGCCGTCTGATAACCTTTAATAGTTTTTCGTGCTCGTATAAATAAAAGCCGCTGTGTTCATGACCACTTTGAGTGATCAGTTCGTTGACCATAAAAACAAGAGATGAGTTTGCCCGCTCCAGGTAACCAGGTAGTAATCCGAGAACGCACCAGTCCGAGATCCGTCCATAAAATTGTTCAAAACACCTTCCGAAGCTTTGCCTATAAACCGAAACATCTTTAATAAAATGTTTGCTTGGGACCGTTTGAGTTGTTCCGCTACTTTCAAAAACAACCTCTTCGGCAAAATTCGTAGTGGCTACGCGGTGTGTTTTAAAGAAGTCGATCGGCAAAAAAGGGATTTTATGTACGGTATTCACCGTAGATGGATCGATGCATAGCAGATCGACATACCGGCTGTACAGTTGGTTATGTTTGTATTGAAACTGGAATACAGCCAACGCAAGCCCTTCAAATCCCGTATGTTCTGTTGTGAAGACTTTATATTCTAATTCACAGATCATATACGGATATTCAATTTTAAGCCATTAAATTTGCAAACAACCATTCGTTATGCGTTCATTATTATATGTTTCTGCTTTATTGGCCCTGGCAATCGCGTGCACCAAAGATAAGCTAGAAACGACCCCTTCACTGAAATTTAAATCCGTTAATGCCACCACAATCCCGGTTGGCGGGACTCTAATTGTGCAGCTTGATTTTGCAGATAAACAAGGTGATATCAGCGACACGATTTTCGTGAGAAAAGTCAGGATCAATAGGATTGTTGTACCGACTATCAGGGATTCTTTCGCACTTCAAGTGCCAGATTTTCCCGACAGAAGCAGAGGCGTTATTGAATTACAATTGAAATATCAGAATCATCTTCTTTCAGCAATAAACCCGCCGTCACACGGCAACCCCCCAAATCTTGATGACGACACGTTGATATTTAAATTTGTATTACAAGATAAAGCGAAACATACCAGCGACACCGTTACAACGGAACCGATTGTCATAGTTCGTTAGAGTTCTCGTTCACTGCTGTTTTAAAAAAATGACCAGTAGTTTTGATGCATGATGCTTCGGAGGCTTTTTGATTTTTTCATTTTTAGTAGCTTATTCATTGCGGCTTGTGCAGTATTAATGGCTTACCAGGTAAATACTCTATTTCGGCTTACCTATCCTTCTGGTCGCTTCTTATGGTTTCTATTCTTTTCAACTGTCTGCAGTTATAATTTCCATTGGTATTTTACCCCTCATACAAAATCTGAAAACAGGCGTGTTTTGTGGACGCAGCGCCGTAAGAACGTGCATCTTCTTTTAATCGTTGCCGGCTTTATTGGTTCGATTTTGTTTTTTCTTCAACTAACAGAGTACTGGTTTTGGATTGGAATCTCGGTGATGTTGACTTT
>Ga0126304_10000163_pt1 | contig 22402 bp, 18 predicted proteins | sample Plot25_FD_92538 | JGI IMG/M metagenome (GOLD analysis project Ga0126304, IMG submission 92538) | Serpentine soil microbial communities from UC McLaughlin Reserve, CA, USA - Plot25 | ecosystem: Environmental > Terrestrial > Soil > Grasslands | place: USA: UC McLaughlin Reserve, Lake County... | reverse complement strand
CTTTCCATCAAAACAGGAGGCTGCTCCGAAGATTGCGCCTACTGCCCGCAGGCAGCGCGGTATAATACTGGCGTGAATGTGCAGGCTCTCATGAAAAAGGAAGAGGTCATGGATTACGCCCGCAAGGCCAAAGAAGCTGGATCAACACGTTTTTGTATGGGCGCAGCATGGAGGGAAGTGAGGGATAACAGGGATTTCGACAGGGTACTTGAGATGGTTCAGGGCGTGAATGAACTCGGGCTTGAAGTCTGCTGCACCCTGGGAATGTTAACAGAAGAACAAGCGAAAAAATTAGCGGGCGCCGGACTATATTCCTATAACCACAACCTGGACACCTCTGAAGAATATTACGGCGACATTATAACCACCCGTACTTACGACGATCGTTTACGAACGCTGGACAATGTTCGCAAAGCAGGTGTAACTGTTTGCTGTGGCGGTATTATTGGCTTAGGTGAAACCCATGACGATAGAATTAAGATGCTTCATACTTTGTGTACTCTTCCGGAACACCCGGAAAGTGTACCTATCAATTCACTGGTTGCTATTAAGGGAACACCCCTGGAAAATAACGCTAAAACGGATGCATGGGATATGGTGCGAATGATTGCAACGGCCCGCATTCTTATGCCCAGAACGATGGTGCGCCTAAGTGCAGGTAGGTTGGAACTAAGTGTTGCGGAACAGGCTTTGTGCTTTATGGCGGGCGCGAATTCGATCTTCGCCGGTGAGCGATTACTTACCACACCTAATCCCGCGTTTGAGGAAGATATGGCTATGTTTGACAAGCTCGGATTGAAGCCTCGCGAAGCGTTTAAAAACGAAAAGAGTACCGTGTCAATGACCAATTAAAACCTCTCTGACTCGCCGTTCCGTTGAATTTCCACGATTTCCCGGCAAAAATATTTCTCGCCATCAGCTACAAGCATAATGGCTTTTATCATCTCTTCGCAAGGTGAATTCTTGGTGACGTAGCCGTTGGCGCCAGCCTGCATTAAGGCATTGAGATAAGGCAGGTCTGTATGTACTGAAATACCGATTATTTTGATTTGAGAAGAGAACTGACGGATCGCCCTTGTAGCATCAATGCCGTTCACAGGTTCCATGTTTATATCCATTAATACGACATCCGGCTGCAATTCCTTGCATATTGCAATTGCTCTTTCTCCGTTTTCACATGTCGCCACAATGTCAACTCTCGGATCACGGCTTAGCAAAAGAGCCCACGCTTCCCGGACCATATGATGGTCATCTGCAATAATTAACTTTACCATGTGGAATTTCCGCTTAAATGTTTCAATAGGATCTATCTTCCTTTCCCCCGTTAAATCTAAAGCAAGCTTGATTGAGAGCATAAACAGCCTCAGCATAATGAAGAAAGTTCCTGCATCTTCGACTGTGACCCAATGCTTCCTTTCGGGGAAGGACTAAAATACAATAATTTTCGGAATCACATAAGCCTGAATACTTACCAAAATATAAGTACTTACATGTATTACATCGAGGATGACAAATGAAAAGGAAAATACCTCCGACGGTCCCCAGGAACCTTTTCGTTTATGTTTTTGGTATCTTTAAGGACACCAGAATATTAGTTATGAAAGCTTTATTTATTTTAATGATAAGCGTGCTCAGTCAAAAGCCTGCCATGACGCAGTCAAGGCAGATTGATATTCCTGCAAAGGACTTTTTAAATAGCCTTAACGACGAACAACGCCAGAAAACGATATATAAGCTTGATGATAAAGAAAGATATAACTGGCATTATTTTCCGAAGTCAGATAGAAAAGGCATTTCATTAAATGAGCTTACAGGTGATCAGAAAGAGAAAGCGTTTGCATTATTGAAGTCCTGCTTAAGCACAAGCGGATATGAAAAGACAATCGACATAATCAACCTCGAAAATGTGTTGCGGGTGTTAGAAAACCGTTCAGATAATGAATATCGGAACAGCGGCAAGTATTTCATCATAATTTTTGGCGACCCTCATCCAAAAAATAGCTGGGGCTGGCGGTTTGAAGGACATCATATCTCTTTTAGTTTTGCTGCAATGAACAACACATTAATTAGTGGAACTCCGGGTTTTCTTGGGTCTAATCCTGCAATCGTTCCAAGTGGCCCACAAAAAGGCAAGCAACCTTTGAAAGAAGAAACAGAAGCAGCATTTTCATTCCTACATTCATTGACCAGTCAGCAATTACAAACTGCTGTGAGTAAGTCCGGAGCGCCTGGTGACATCATCACTTTTGTTAGCAGAGAAGCGAAGATTGAATCAAATGAGGGCATTACCTATGCAACGTTGACACCGTCGCAGCAATCCCTCCTTATGAAACTCATCTCCATTTACATTCACAGGTATACCAAGCTTTTCGCCGACGATATGATCAGGGAACTCAACGCTGCGGGACTAACTAATCTCCGCTTTCTATGGGCCGGAGCCCAGAGCGGCGAAGGGAAGGGTTATTACTATCGTATTCAGGGTCCGACAATCATTATAGAATTCGACAATACACAAGGAAATGCCAACCATATTCATAGTGTAGTACGTGACTTAAAAGATGATTTTGGAGGAGATGCATTGCTCGAACATTACAAGAAAGAACACCAGTAGTGAGAGGTGAGTTGTGAGCCGTTAACGGTCAATGGTGAGTGAAGTCGAACCGACAGCACAATTCGAGCGACGGAGATCTTACAAAAAAGAAATTTTAGCTTCTTTCTTTCCCTTTATCAACTAAACAAAAAGCCCGTTGCTAACGCAGCAGGCTTTTTGTTGTTATTAAATTTAGCATCGTCAAATCACTTCTGACTCCTGATCAGTCACCACTCACAAACATCAATGCAACGTAATCTCTTTCTCACCGCCTGCCCAGCTTACAATAGCTTTGTTATCACAATCACCATTTCCATAGTTGATGAACAATGTTCTGTCGTTGATCTTGATTTTTAAAATTCCCTGCACCAGCCAGTGACAGGATATTTTTTTGATTAAAGGCGTTTCGGTGTTCTTCACGACAACCACACCATTCGCATAAACAGTTTGATTGCGACCTTGAATTTCGTAGATATCGTCTGTGATCGTTCTAGTATCCGTTCCACTGATCTGTGAAACAGTTCTACTTCCTACATACGTAAAACCTCTTCCGTTCGGCCAGGTGATGCGGCCCTCTTCTATCTTCACCGAATATTTAATGGCGCCCCCGGCACTAAGATTTGTAATTGTTTTAATGCCTTCAATATGCACCCGATTGACAAAATAATCGCGTAATGTAACGGTAACTACGGAACCAGGTCTGCGAAGAGGACCTGTGAAATGTAATATGACAGCTCCTTTCCGGAATTTGCCATCCCGACACAGGCAGCCATCGCCATAATTAATAGTAACTGTTTTGGGGAATGTGTCGCCCGAGACTGTGATTTCTGTACAGGCACCTAACCGGAAGGCAAGTTCCCTGAAAATGTGGGTTCGGCTTCCACTAACAGTGGTTGTTTCATTTTGTTCGGAAGCTGCAATTTCAAGATCAGCATCTGCAGTCAATGCAATTTCAGTGACTTCATCAAACTCTGCGTCAGCCGCCGCATTTTCTTCGGAGATTGCTTGAGATTCTTCTTCAGTAACAGTTGGAGATTGAACGCTATTTTCTTTTTTACAGGATGTAACAAGCAGGGTTGACACAATAAAGCAACCCACTAATACGGACGTAATAGATTTCATGGCTATACCTTTTAGGGTGGGGAAAAAATATTTGACGCCGGTTGGAAAGCCGGTATGCAATCAGGTTTAATTAATGAACAGTTAAAAATAAAATGTTTTGCAACCGTTGTAACCTGATCGCTGTGCGAGAGCTTTTTAATGAATGATTACGTTTATTTTCGCTGTCTTATTTCTTTATATGATAGTTGATTTGAGATCAGACACTGTTACCCGACCTACCGCCGCTATGCTCGAGGCGATGATGAGCGCAGAGATCGGAGATGATGTTTTCCAGGAAGATCCATCTGTGAATAAGCTTGAATCAATGGCCGCAGAAATGTTTGGGATGGAAGCCGCCTTATATTGTCCTACCGGCACCATGAGTAACCAGATAGCTATCCGGGTTCATACTCAGCCGGGCGATGAAGTGATCTGCGACAAAACTGCGCATGTTTATCAATATGAAGGCGGTGGAATCGCCTCGAATTCCGGAGCTCAGGTGAAATTGATCGAAGGAGAACGTGGAAAATTGACAGCGGAAGCAATTGCTCGGTCCATTAATGCAGACGATGTCCATAAAGCACATACGTCTCTGATCTGCCTTGAAAATACTTCAAACCGAGGAGGAGGAAGTTGTTATGACATCCAGGCCATCCAAACCATCCGCAAACTATGTGAGGAAAAGTCATTGTCGCTTCATCTCGACGGTGCCCGGCTGTTTAATGCATTGGTCGCAAGAAAGGAATCACCTAAAGAATACGGCAGGTTGCTTCACAGCATTTCTGTATGCCTTAATAAAGGGCTGGGTTGCCCCATTGGAAGCCTCCTGATCGGAGATGCGCCATTTATTAAAAAGGCAAGAAGGATTAGAAAAGTATTCGGCGGAGGGATGCGCCAGGCCGGATTCATGGCCTCAGCCGGTATCTATGCCTTGCGCAATAATATTGATCGACTTGAACAGGATCATCAGCATGCCAGGAAGATCGCCGCCGCTTTGGAGCAAAAAGAGTTTACAGCCACAATCCTGCCTGTAGAAACCAATATTATCATTTTCAGCATCAAGTCTGCCTACTCGAATGAAGATATCATACAAAAAATGCGCAGGGAAAACATCTTATTGTTTGCAATTTCCGCCACCCAACTACGCATGGTTTTGCATCTCGATATTACGCCTGAAATGGTCGGGCATATCATCGAAGTCATAAATAAATTATGACAGCGATTGATCACTTTTTCATCCGCACTTTCCTTCCAATATGTAATTAGGATTGAATTTCCTTACTTGGAATTTTTACCTGCCGGAACTCGGGCAAGGGCGGGTTTAGGTAGTGCTGGAGTTAATAGTTTTATTATTTTTTCAAGGAGTGTCATATTTCGTTCTTTAAATAGATGTATTGATTAATAACGGCAATAAGTTCTTTTATTTTATAGGGAAATGAAAATAAGCTCATTTCATTTTTAAACATGAAGATAAGAAAGCTTTTCGGTGGATTTACGTGGTAATACTTATCACAGATGAGAACTTAATGTTAAAATGCTTTCCTACTTTTACGCGTCATAACAGAAAACAATGCTACTGAATCAAAATCCATCTGATACAGCATCCTGGGCGTCCCTGCAAGAACATTTTCTGAAAATGAAACACGTTCACCTGCGGGAGTTGTTCACCCAGGATTCAAACAGATTTGCGAAATTCTCTATTGATTTGGGAGACCTATTACTTGATTATTCAAAAAACCGTATTACATCCGATACCCTGAATTTATTGATTAACCTCGCGGAAGAATGCGGGGTGAAACAGGCTATTACGGCCATGTTTTCTGGGGACAAAATAAATGCAACGGAAAAGAGAGCCGTACTTCACACCGCGCTTAGACACCTCTCGAACGAACCGGTTTTTTTTGAAGAAAAAGATGTAATGCCCGAAGTCAATAAGGTCTTGCAAAAAATGAAAGATTTCTGTCACACGATTCATTCGGGCGCATGGAAAGGATATTCGGGAAAGAAAATCAGGTATATCGTAAATATCGGCATTGGCGGAAGCGACCTTGGCCCTTACATGGTCACCGAGGCCCTGAAAGCATATTGGGTCGAAGGTATACAAACCTATTTTGTGTCAAATGTAGACGGTACTCATATCGCTGAAACCCTTCGAAAGTTAAATGCCGAAGAAACCCTTTTCCTTATAGCGTCGAAAACATTTACAACCCAGGAAACCATGACAAATGCGTATACGGCAAGAGAATGGTTTCTTGAATATGCAAAGGACGAAAAGCATATTGCAAAGCATTTCGCCGCGCTATCAACAAATGAAAAAGAAGTTGTTCAATTTGGAATTGACAAGAAAAACATGTTTGAATTTTGGGATTGGGTTGGAGGACGATACTCATTATGGAGTGCAATTGGTTTATCAATCGCGTTGACAATAGGTTACGACAATTTTGTAGAACTGCTTAAGGGCGCTAACAACGCAGACATCCATTTCCAGAGTCAACCTTTTGAAAAAAATATTCCTGTGTTGATGGGACTGATCAGTATCTGGTACATCAATTTTTTTGGCGTACAAACAGAAGCGATCCTTCCATATGATCAATACATGCATCGTTTTGCAGCATACTTCCAACAAGGCAATATGGAGAGTAATGGAAAAAGTGTCGACCGCAATGGTGAACCCGTTACCTACAATACCGGGCCGGTTATTTGGGGAGAACCGGGAACGAACGGTCAGCACGCATTCTACCAATTGCTCCACCAGGGCACCGTTATCGTTCCCTCAGATTTCATAGCTCCTGCTATCAGTCATAACCTGATTGGTGATCACCATGTGAAGCTGCTATCCAATTTCTTTGCACAAACCGAAGCCTTGATGAATGGAAAGAACAGCGCTGAGGTAAGAGAAGAATTATTAAAAGCAGGAAAAAATGAGAGCGAAATTAAACAGCTGCTTCCATTCAAGGTTTTTGCGGGAAACAGACCTACCAACACTTTCCTGGTTAAAATCATTAATCCCTTCACCCTGGGACGGCTCATTGCTTTTTATGAACACAAGATCTTTATACAGGGAGTAATTTGGAATATTTTCAGTTTTGATCAGTGGGGAGTCGAATTGGGGAAGCAACTTGCCAATAAAATTTTGCCCGAGCTGGAACATGATAATTTGGTCACTAATCATGACTCCTCTACCAATGGATTGATCAATTGTTTTAAAAGGATGAAATAAATCCATTAAATTTATAGTATCACTTCCCTGCAAAAGATCGCCCATGAAAAAGATAATTCCGGGCAGCTGCCTGTTACTAATCAGCAATGCTTTGATAGCACAAATGCCTTCTATCACGCTTGATACAATAGGAAAAAGATCTCTAGTAGAAACACAGATAAAAAACAGCTTGTTATCCCAGGGAAAATTTTCTCATACGACTTCTAAGGGAAAAGTATACATATTACCCTACGACAATATGCCTTGCCTGGTGCCGGATATGGAAAAGGTTGCACAAATGCCCGGTTCTACGCAGAAACTTCCTGAAAGCAGGATGCCAAATGCGATTCCACGCAGAGAGTTAATTCCCAAACAAAAAAAATCATCAGAATAAAAACCTTCTGTCCGTTGTGTCTTTCGTTGTGTTCTTCGTTACTCGCGTGATGTACAGTCGAGGAGTTTACAAAGGACAAAACGGAAGACACGAAGGAAACTAAGAATCGGGCTTACTTAACAATTACTTTCTCTGAATATTCCTTCCCATTCACACTTGCATGCAGGATATAAACCCCTTTGCTCAGGTTCCTGTCAGTAATATCAATTCTAACTCTTCGATTCGCGACTTTAGCACCGTTCCATGCCTTGATGAGCTTTCCACTAACATCCGTTAATCGAACCTGCACCGTCCCTTCACCCGTTTCACCGAATTGAATATCTATACTCGATTGAACAGGATTATTTAGTAGAGTGAATGGCATTTTAGCAGTTACCGCATTCTTTATTACAATTACTTTACTATAAGTGAACTTGCCATCAAGATCGACCTGTCTTAACCGGTAGTAATTATTTATTTGAGTGATTTCTTTATCAGTGAATGTATAACTGCGTGTAATGCTACTGTTACCTGCCGCTTTTAAAAAACCTATCTTCGTGAAGTTGTTTCCGTCATAAGATCTCTCGATTTCAAAGCCGCTGCTATTGCTCTCGAAGCTCGTTTTCCAATCCAAAACAATATTGTGTTGTTTCAACTGACCTACAAAATCCAAAAGAGTTATGGGCAGCGCAGCCCCCGCGATGCCGGCACCAAATCCCGAAAAACCGTCGTTAAATGTATAAGTGAGTGTATAATTGGAGCCAAAGGTTCCGCGAACCGGTGTGACGATTTCAATCGTTCCGGCAGCATTTGCTGACGCAGGGGTTACAGCAGATATTTGACCGGCTGTTTTGATTAATTGAATATTGTTGAATGATTGTCCTGTCGCAGCTTCCCATCCGGCCACTTCCGCCTGGGAATAATATAAAGTGATTTGATACAATCCGGAGGCATTATTGTTTGTCGGGATGATCCGGAACGTTTTATTCATAATTCGGTTAGCGGTATTGTTATTCCAGAAAGCTGTAGCTCCTGTTCCTGCCCTATCAAGAATCACATCCATACAGCCATAGTTATGCGAGGATAAATTTTTCACGCGTGCCAGAATTTCCCCGGTGCTGTTATAAAAATATAAATCATTGCTCGCGGCAAAATATTCGCTGCGCGTAACCACGGCCGAAGCAACTGACGTACCTGGTGACGTTTTTTCAAAACGTGCTTGTGGCTTGAATCCTTCAGGATAATAAACAACACTTGAAAAGCTGCCGGCACAATTGATGTTATTCTGGTAAAAGGTATTTCCCTGGCTAACTGTTCCTCCGTCTTTAAATCCAAATGTTTGATCAGCAGTTTGAGCACCATTCGCACTACCATTGTCATAACAGAGTTCCACTACGATGTTACTTGTCCCATTCCATGAAAAAGGAACGTCCAGCATAAATGTGTTCCATCCATTCACCGTGGAATATGATGCCAATGATTTTACGGTATTAACAGAAACCACGGATGCTGATCCATCGACGAGGTAATTCACACTGGTGGCTCCCATCTTAATCTGCATATTTTGGTAAGGCCGCGAGCTTTGTTTGTTTATATTAAAGGCTATAGAAGTTATATCGCCTGCCGTTATTCCTGCTGCAGTGAGCTCGCTCGCTTTATATAAGAAATGAGTCTTTTTGCTCTGTAATGTTGCATCGAACGGAGAGGTTGTAAGGAAGCCGCCTGTACCGACCGTGTGTGTTGATGATGAGCTACCATGGGGTGTGATATCATTATCTTCTATTGTCACCACATGCGTTTGCGCACCGATTCCTGCCTGTGCATTCGTAGTTCCACCGATCGAATAACTCATAATGAACGTTTCGGAGGACTCCACTTCAGCATCGTTATATACACGGATAGTTACCGTTTTCGTTTCAACTGCACTATTTGTAAACACAACCGTGTTCGAAGAACTCGTAAAGTTTCCATTAGTAGTGTAGTCATAGTCTAGTCCCAGGGTTGCTGTGCCTCCACCTTGTATATTGACAGTAACATCTGCATTTCCCGTCGGCGCATTTTTTATGCTCATGAGAACAGAATAGTCTGTATAGGTACGACACCCACTTGTATTGGTGGTTTGTTCTGTTGCTGAAGTTGTACTCGTATTGAAATTGATGTCAGGTGTGGTAACCGGCGGTAGAACAGCCGTGAAAAGGCCACGGCCATGGGTTGCTGCTACAATTGTTTGGTCGCTCGTCCGATACTGCAACATATCCACACGCACATTCGCCAGCCCACTGTTGGTAGGACTCCAGTTAGTAGTTGCACCTGCGTTTAGGTTATCTGTAGACCACACGCCTAACTCAGTGGCCAGTAAAGCCCAATCACTGTTTCTTGGGTCAAACATCGCCCATCGAACGGGCATATCGGGTAAGTCACCTTCAACTGATGTAAATACAGGGGAAGCAGCTAGTGCATTTGTGCTTTCAAACACGTTGACCATGGCAGCACCGTAATTAGAGTAAGTTACCAGCATGTGGTCTTCATTAGCAGGATCGACAGCAATACATGATACCCAGCCGGTACCCGTTTTAACCACCGTTCCAGTTAATGAAGTGCCCGAGTTTGCGTTATCAACCCGCACGACCGAACCATTGGCTAATCCAAAATACACCCGGTTCACCGTGGATGGAGAAACGGCCACATGTGTTACAGCGCTGTTGCCAAATGCTGAGACTAAAACATTTTCCGCGGTTCCATCTGCGGCCGGATTTGTCCATCTAAAAAAACTTTTCGCACTGTCACCACAATAAAGAATATTGGCAGCGTCATCATAATCGGTAGGATTAATAAACCTTCCTCTATCATTTTTTGATCTCGCCACAAAATTAATTCCACCGTCAGTTGATACATAGTAGTTATTCAATACATAGGAAGATATCTGAATACTCGGATCATCCCGGTCAATATGACAAAGACCACCATCGCCGCCGGAAGCCAATGAAACGTTGTTTATACCAGAACTGGAGAATTTATGTGTGCCGTTATCCTGTGCCCCGGCTAAGAAATAATTCGAATTACTTGGGTGCATGGCTACGGAGTAATATTGCGTGACGTTATAGCCGCTACTTTTTGATGTGAAAGTGGGCTTATTTCCGGCGCCGTTAATGTTAGCATTTGAAGTGTAGTAAACACCGCCGTCAGTCCCCCAGATCGCCCTTGAAGAACTGCCTGGCGCAAATTGAATCGCATGATGATCGGCATGTACGTTTTGATTAGGTGTGAATCCCACGGCACCCGCTAATGACCATGTTGTCATTTGATCCCAAGTTGATCCCCCGTCTTTGGATCTCAACGCATCAACTCCTCCAATATACAATGAGTTGGCATTGTTGGGGTCAACCGCAGCTATAAGATTGTAAAAGGTTTGAAACCGGGTAAAAACCGAACCAGACCCCTGGTCGACAATGGTGGGAACAGTACACGCCGTCCAGCTATTTGAAGCAGCATTATAACGCTGAATCGATTCGCAATTATCGTAATTGCTTCCATGCCCCATAAACAAAGCGTATACAGTATTCGCATCAGACGGCGCACAGGCAATTTCAATGCGTTGCCAAAAGTTGTTTGGATCAGTTATAGTTCCCGCGGCATTCGGAGTTATATTGGTCCATGTGCCACTGTTACCTGTATTACTTGTGTGAGTAGCAAAAATGGACCTGTAGATCCCTCCATTACTCGTAACTGTTCCCATCGACGCATAAATATCTCCATTGGCAGCGAGTTCGAGATCGGCACCACGCGAACTTTTGGCAAAACTATTGTCTAACACCTGCGTCCAGGTGTTTCCTCCATCTGTTGATTTCTGAATGCCGACGCTTCCCCCACCCTGATCATTTGACCGCAGTGCTGCATAGAGATGGCCGTTATTGTCTATCAACAAATCCTGTATAAAATAAAAAGTCGAGGTCGATGTTAAGCGCGTCCAATTGGCACCACCATCCATGGTTTTCCAAATTCCCAATCCCCGCACTGCGTCTACATTCTCCCAACCTTCTCCAGTACCGAAATACATGATCTGGGGATTCGTGGTGCTTTGTACAAAGCAGCTTATCGCAATATTTTCCAAAGCATCATTTACTTTGTTCCATACCGGGCTTGCGACTGTGATGTCATTCGTATACCACAAACCTCCGCCCACACCTCCTGCCCAAACTTTTTTATACCCGTTGGCCGCATCGGAAAGATCGAACCATAAAGCCCTCGTTCTGCCCCCAACATTGCCTGGACCCCTTTCCTGCCAGGTGATGCCGGAAACAGCCGTGTTCACACTTTGAATACCACTTAGTGTCTGCACAGCGTTCAATTTCGCATCCCTCACTTCAATCGCTTCCAATAAGCGATCGGTCGGTACAACATTCAACAACGGATCTTTCGTCCGCTCGAATTCCTGCTCCATGAGCTTTTGTATGTTATCGTACTTGGCGGATTTTTTGTGTTTCTTATGACAACTGATTAGGAAGGAAAAGACAAACGCATAGAAGACTATACGGAAAGTAAAGCTTTTCATGCAAGGATATTGAGGGGTTTAGGACAGAACGTCTCACCAGGGATAATTAGTATAAGAAAAGCCCCTGAGTTCAGGGGCTTTTAATTTATTTCTAATAAGTATTACCATTTATCAACTTCTTCCCCAGGACTTGCCGAGGAAGTGATGGAAGGTATTCCGTTAGTAGCAGCAGTGTTGACGCTTGTAATGGAAGGTGCAGGAGTGGCTATATCCGCTTCGATCTCGGTTTCCGCTACCTGGTCGTGGTTATAGGCATCGAAGTCGAAATCAGGCATTAGATCAGTCTTTACATAATCTACTGCTTCAGTCAAAGCTTTCAGGAACTTGTTGAAATCTTCTTTGTAAAGGAAGATTTTGTGCCGGTCGTATCCATCCTCGTTGAATTTCTTGCGGCTTTCTGTAATAGTTATGTAGTAATCATTTCCGCGGGTAGCTCTCACATCGAAAAAGTAAGTTCTCCGCTTTCCTGCTCTGATGCGTTTGCTGTAAACGCTTTCCATTCGTTTGTCGTTATTTTCGTACGCCACTGTTAGTTGGTTTTACAATTTAAAGGTCTGATTCAAATTTATACCGTTACAAATATAATATTGTTTTCGAATCGGCAAAATTTCATATGTATTTTATAAGGGTATTTAGGGTATTTCTACTAATCACCTGCTCGTTCCTTATCTTTTTCAAGTTGCTGCTGTTGATATAGAAAAGTATAGTACCCATTGCGCGCTAGCAATTCATCGTGTTTTCCCTCTTCCACGGTCTCACCATCTTCGAGTACGACAATTTTGTCAAAGTCGAAAAGAGACAAGATCCTGTGGGTGATGATGATGACTGTTCTGTACTGTAAAAAATGATTTAGATTGGCAAGTACCTGCTTTTCGGTTTTGGAATCGACGGCACTAAGGCAATCGTCAAAAACTATGATGGGCGTATCTTTTATGAGGGCCCGTGCAATAGAGATCCGCTGTTTCTGCCCACCGCTGAGTGTAACACCCCGTTCTCCCACAAGAGTTCCATATTTATTCTGAAATCCTTCAATTTCTTTATCCATGCTCGCATAGTGAGCCGCTTCCTGAACATTGGCTGCCTGCTGATTCATCAAGCCGAAACTGATATTGTTGGCGATAGTGTCACTAAACAAAAAGACATCCTGCGGGGTATAGCTAATCTGTCGGCGAAGGGTGCCAATGTCCATTTCACGCACGTCTGTGTCATCTAAAAATATGGCTCCCGATGTGGGATCATACATCCTTAAGAGCAGTTGAGCGATAGTGGTCTTTCCACTTCCCGTGTGCCCTATAATGGCAATCCGTTGTCCTTTCTTAATATTAAGATTAAAGTTTTTCAACGCCTGGATCCCCGTGTTTGGATATACAAAATCGACATTGCGGAAACTGATATTCCCGTCGAGAGGTTTTGCAACCGGCAGCGCGGCAGTTTGCAGGGCCGACCGCGTCTGCAGAAATTCATTCAGTCTCTTTTGTGAGGCTGAAGCTCGTTGGATCATGCTGGCGGTCCATCCAATGGCACTGACTGGAAAAGTGAGCATGTTGATATACATCACAAATTCGGCGATCGTACCCATATCTACGCCATGCGTTCCCTGTATTGCATACAATCCGCCGATCATGATCGTTAAGAGCGTACTCAAACCAATTAAAAGCGCCATGGAGGGAAAATATAAAGACTCAACTTTGGCCAGTCCAATCGCATTTGTCTTATAGTCTTCACTGTTCTTATCAAAAAAACCGTACATCGCTTCTTCCTGCACAAATGATTTGATAACCCTGATACCGGAATAGGACTCTTGTGCATTCGTAGTTAGTGATGCTAATAATGCCTGAATGCGTTCACTTTTGCGATGAATGATCGAATTGACGACGTAGATAGTGATCGCAAGCACGGGCAATGGCAATAACACATATAACGTGAGCAATGGATCTTTTTTGATCATGTAAAATAAACAGAAGGAAATGCGAAAAAGAAGATTCACCAGGTACATTACCGCAGGACCGGTGTACATTCTCACACGGCTTACATCTTCCGCAATACGACTCATAAGGTCGCCTGTGCTGTGTGTTTTGTAAAAATTAATATCGAGTTGAAGGTAGTGTTGAAAGACTTCGTTTTTCTGATCAAACTCAATGTGACGGCTCATCACGATGATGGTTTGCCGCATCAGGAACATGAAAAATCCACTCAATAGGGCAAATACAAGGATCGCGATACCTGTGAAAGCCACGCTTTGATTAAAGTTCAATTTGTATTGGCCTATTTCTCCGATCAGATACGAAACGGCAGGATCATAGTTATGAACCTCGGTTTCAACGCTGCGATTAGCCCCAAGCTGCTGTTGAAGTAAGTCGAAAATGTATCCGGTGAGCTGCGGAGCGAGTATTGCAAAATAGTTCGAAAGGACAATAAATAGGATACCCAGGCTCAGCCGCACACGGTATTTCCAGAAGTACTTATTAATCGCTTTAAGATGCTTCAACGCAAAGAATTTGACGCGAATTTAAAGCTTGCTGCGGCTCCCGGATAAAAAAAGGGAACTCGTGTGCGAGATTTATCTTTTTATAAGGAGTTTCAGTTTGTACTTCTTCCTTCATGTTCTTTGGGTTCTTCGTGAACCCTCTGATTATTCAGTCCAGGTTCACAAAGAACACAACGGACACGACGAAGGAAAAGCACATCAAACTTTCACGTTCTGAAGCTTCTTCGAGTATTGATAGACTTTATTACCGATGTATTGAGCATCTTCTTTTATCCCGTATATGACGCCTGATTTGCGCATTCGTAACCACGAAAGGCCAAGGAAATACAAGCCTTCTACAACTGACACACCTTCGTCATGCTGCGGATTTCCCTCTTTATCAAACACCGGCAGATCGACATAGCTGAAGTCCTTACCAAAACCAGTTGTCCAGATAATTGAACTGATATTATTCTCCTTGAAATTAATTGAACTGGTATTTGACACCCAGGCTGCTTCAGGATTAGGGATATCAGCCAGGTCTTCCTCAGGCGCCGGCAAAACGAGTTGGTTTTTTGAAATGAATTCATCAACCATATCCTTCACTTTTTTCGAAAACTCATCTGCAAACTGCACGTGTTCACGCGCATTTAACATGAAAAATGCATTTTCGAGATCGGCACTTTTCAGTCTGCCCAGAATCACGGTCCCCCTGCATGCAAGCTGCTGCAAACTGACGGTGTGGCCATACTTACCAGTTCCCGAAACCTGTGGAGCCGGCATGTAGAACACTTTGGGATCGGTTACATCGGCCGTTTTCATATCAAAAAATCCTATTTTGATTAGCCAATCCATAATGTCTTTGCCGCGGTATCGTCGCGGAATGCGCGCAACCGCACAAGTTGAGAGATATACTTTCTTTCCAGCGTCCAACAAATCTTCCGTGATTTGGCAACCTGATTGGGCGCTTCCGACCACCAGCACCGCTCCATCAGGCAACGCAGAAGCGTTCCGATATTCGCTCGCATGCAGTTGTTCGATGTCTGTAGAAATCCTGTTCGTAAATGCAGGAATCTTTTTTGTATTCTGATTTCCTGAACAGATAATTACCTGCCGGCTTTGATATGTTTTGATGATATTATTTTCCGCAACGGTAACAACAAAATTTTCCCGGCCCGCTGGCTTGCTGATATTTATAACAGTCACATGTTCTTTTACAGGGAGCTTGAATTTTGATGCATAAGCTTCGAGGGAATAAGCAAACTCTTTGGCTGAGGCAAAGCATTCCGGTTGATCACCTGTGTAAGTGTCCTCAGGCAACAAGGAGAGACGATTCGAAGTGTTCAACGCGAACGAATCCCATCTTTGTGACCGCCATGACTCACCAATCTTTCCACGTTCAAAAATGACGTGGTCGATTTCAAGTCGCTTCAGGTAATAGCTGGCACTCAATCCCGCATGTCCGGCACCAACTACGATTGCTTCTAAAATGTTCCTGTTCATATCTAATTGTTAGTATTATAGGCTGATGTAAATGCAGGCATGAAGTTCTGAAGCTTGACCATCCCCATCTGGGATGGATGATGCTTCCAATAGTCCTCAAATAATTTACCGGTATTGATAGCATTTCCCATTGCGACAAAATGAGTAGATATCTCTTTCGGCAACCCAGCCTGTAACAGTCCTTCTAAAGCCTGTTCGTCGGTAAAAGTTACCCATTGCAAATCAGTTTTGCCAATCCATTTGCCTACGAGTTTGGCAATTTGATCTGTATCGGTTTCCTCGCTTGCAATATAGCGGAATGAATGGCCGGAAAAATTCAGGCTTATCATTTCTTCCGCAGCAACGGTTGCTATATCTGCAATATCAACCATCGGAAACCGTTTTTCTGTCGTGCGGAAATTGTTTCCAATGATACCTGCGTTTTTTATCAGAGGGATGTAAGAAAACAGGTTGTAATAAAAATAGGCGGGACGAAGATGCTTGATGTTTACATCCTTCAAATTATTCAATGCCTGCTCCACTATATGCACACCAGAAACCGGCCCGGCCCCTTTCTCAAGGTGAGCGCCGATACTGCTGAGGTTTACGACATATTTGACATTATTGTGCTCAACAGCCTGCGAATAATTTCTTCCCAGTGTTACGTAAAATTCCATCAGGTCACTTGCCATCATGTTGGTTGGACACATTGTATAGACGGCGTCTGCACCTGCAAACGCTTTTTTTAAAAACTCAACGTCCTCCAAAGATCCAATTGCAGGATGAGCGCCCAACTGCATCAGTTCTTCGAGATTGCTTTCATTCCGGCTTATTACCGTTACAGCATGACCTGCACTGAGTAGCTGTTTCGTAAGCGGTTTTGAAATATTTCCTGCTCCCCCTATAATTGCATATTTCATAAAAAGTTTGTGTTTAAGACATCAATTTGGTTTGTGATTCTGTTTAACCAACACGATCAATTGGTAAATTCAAACTAAAGAGACTCAATCCCCAGGGAAAGTTCGATCACGTGGAATATTTTTTTATGATTTAAAAACCTGCAGCTGCAACGTACTAACCTTGTCTTGAGTTCGGTATATAACCATCACCGAACCAGCAGGACAATGATCAGGATGTTCCGTGGAATTAAAATGCTTTGATTCAATGATGGAGATATTTCCGCTGGTGATAATATTGAGGGGCGATAACCAACTTCCCGCTTTTCTGTCATTGTAAATCATTCTTTCAAAATAGCAGTTGTCGTGGATTGATTTGCTTCCGGGGGTGATAATCCGGACATCATTGCGAAGGTGTTTAATAAACTTGTCCTTGCAATTCTCATGATGATGTATCCCCGAAAGTGTACTCTCGTAAAAGCTATTCCATGATTCACTTTCTTGTAACGTCTTTGCATTGCCGTCAATGGGCTTTTTCCATTGTTCTGAAAGTTTCGATTTCGCCTGGTTCAATCTGCTTCTAACTGTACCCACCGGAACACTTAGAACCGCAGCGATGTCCTCATAGCTTTGGAACGCTGAAAAATAACGCAGCAACAGAGTAGTGCGCAACACTTCCGGTAAATCTGCTATGCTAGCATGAAGAATGCTCTTCACAGAAAGCAAATCTTGTTGCCTGTTCAGATCATCATGCCACAACTTTTCAGTTTCAATAGCGGTGATGCTTCCCCATTTGCTTTTCCGATTCCTGCGATAATGTTTCTGGCAAGCATGGAGAAGTATGCTTTTTATCCAGCCGCTGAATGCCATCGTATCTTTTAATTGATTCAACTTTAAGTAGGCTATTGTAAACGCCTCCTGAACCATATCTTGCGCTATCGTGCCATCATCACAGTGCTGCAACGCTATGGCGTAAAGACCAGGGTAATAATGGTTATACAATATATTCCAGCCTCCCTTCTCTCCGGCGTGAGCGGCTCTAACCATTTCATGTATTGTTGACATTGGATTGATTTCACCGTGATAAATTTCTTTCACTATTGGTAAGACGATCGACAAATTCTTCATCAAATCCCGCAGCTCGCAGAAAGGACCTGCAAAGCTGTGCACTTATGAGGATTTTGAAAATCACCGAAACCGGGGACGGTTAAGTAGGAGAACGGAAATGCATCCGGCAAAGATGCACCTATTTTTGGTTCACGGAGTTTCAATTATTAAAAAGTCCGAAGTCTCATTGCATTGAATTTCTATGTCGGCAGCCTCCCATATACCGACAGCATCCAGTGTATGCAAGTTTTCCGAACCGATGTTTAGATGCCCTTCAATCAGAAAAATAAATAAACATTTATTGACTGGATTCATACTGTAGCTTACCCTTTTATTATTATCAAAATAGCCAAGAAAGAGTTTCGCATTCTGGTTTATCCATCAATGTTCGAAACCTTTTTCATAAGATACAATAACCTTGAGGTGGTTTTTTCGGGTCTCATGGGGAAAACTTCGCTGTTGGTACCTTGGAACAATATTCTGTTGTTTAGGCTGAATCCATATCTGCGGAAAGTTTACATTGTCTTCACCAATATTGTATTCTTCATGTCTGAGGCCTGCTCCTGCACTCATGATCTGTACTCCACCCTCTCCTACTTCTGTGCTATAACCCATTGAATCTTTATGATTCATTTTGCCTGAGAGCATGATGGAGATAATTTCCATATTATGTGGGGATGTACACCGAAACCTTTACCAGGGAGAATATAATCATCGTTGAGTGCCACAAGCGTGCCGAAAGCACTCTTGATTGGATTAAAATAATCGCCGAACCTGAAGTAGAAATTGCTTTTTAACCAGCCAATATCTTTAGTACTTTTTCAGCGGCGGGAAATCTATGTAATCTCATATCTATTTTTTAGGAGCGTAGTCTTTCCTTTTAGTTTTTGTCGCGGTCAGGCATGATTAAAAATAAGGGAATTCGCCTGTCTAATTTCATCTTCATTAATCGTATGCCCCATGTTGTTATACACTTTTTCCGTTACAACCGCATTCATGCTTTTTAGAATGTGTGTTGTGGCATGAACTCGTTCTACCGGCACATGAGGATCAGGATTGCTAGTCCCAATAAATGCAGGTGTGCCTTGAAAATCGCCCTTATAGTTTTCCTTGTATATTTTGTCTCCAATTAGTCCTCCTGTAAAGGCCGCTACTCCGCCATATTTTGTTGCATTTCTTGTTACAAACTCAAGGGTAAGACATGCTCCTTGTGAAAACCCGGCAAAATAGATGTTGCCCGATGACAGGCCGGCTTTCATCAAATCCTCCACTAATTCTTTTACAAGTGATAATGCGGAGGAAAGCCACGGCTCATTTTGCCTGGGCGGCATCATGAAAGAAAAGGGATACCAGGTATTGTTTGTGGCTTCAGGTGCAACCAGTGCGTAATCTTTTACCTCAAGATAGGATGAGAACGACAGAATATCGCTGGCATCGGCGCCCCGTCCATGTAATAGAATTAGCGCTTTCTTTGCTTCGTTTACAGGTTTGCCGGTGAAGACTATATTTTTCTTATGCATAATGATTGATGATTATTCAGTAAAGGTTATTCGTAAAAACCTTTAGCCCTCAGCTTGCTCTTTCAGCCATATATCTGCATACTCATCGGGATGTCGACGAAACTGAAGATGAACATAAGGACAAAGAGGAATTACTTTCAGTTTGTTCTTCCTGGCATAATCGGTCATTGCGTTTAATAGTTTTTTTGCATATCCTTTCCCTTCCGCCTTTTCCAGAACTTCAGTGTGATATGCGGTAAGTACACCTTCCTGTATGCTAACAGCCATTTCACCTATCTGTTCATCAGTTTCGATAATTTTAAAGGCGCCTTCCTTTTGCTCATTGAGCTTTAATTGTACTTCATCCATGATTGAAATTTTATTTACGACATCTTCGATAAAGAGAATACAGATACGATCATAAACAGTTCGCATTTTGAAAGCTTGTCAGCTCCAAACGATGATTAGATTGGAGACCCATCTCAGCTTAATTTCGGTAACACCTGCTCAATTCTTGCTCTCGAGCTTTCATATTGTTTTGGAAGTTTTAAAGCACTTCCCAATTGATCGGCCGGCTCGTCCCGGGTGAAACCCGGATTATCCGTTGCCAACTCAAATAACACACCGCCTGGTTCACGGAAGTATAGCGAGAAAAAGTAATCCCTATCTATTTTAGGAGTTATATTCAGCCCTCTCTTTTCGATCTTTTCCCTGTACTGCATAAGAATATTATCGTCTTTAACTCTGAAAGCAATATGGTGATTTGTTCCGGCTGCATTTTTGCCCCGTCCGAGGGATGGCATTTCAATAATATCTACGATGGAAGCAGTGTCGATAGAGTCTGTAACAAATCGATAACGATTTCCTTCCTGTCCGAACATCTTGTAACCAAAAGCTTCTGTAAGAATCTCAGCCGTCGGTGCCACAGCTTTAAGTGTAAGTGTTACACTATGAAAACCTTTAAGAGCAACCTGCGCACTAACGTCGGTGGTTACCCATGGCTTGCGTTTGTCTTCAGTGGAGGGCATGACCAATTCCAGATTCAAGCCGTCCGGATCTTCAAACCGCAAAAATTGTTCGTTAAATCTTTTACCGACTTCAAATTGCTTTACATTAAATTGTTTAAATCGATCGGTCCAAAACTCAAGACTACCCGATGGAACCGAGTAACCGATACCGGTAGCCATACCTGTTCCGATCGTTCCTTTACCGATACCTTCCCACGGGAAAAAAGTAAGAATAGTGCCCGGCGTGCCGACCTCGTCGCCGAAATAAAAATGATAAGTCCCTGGGTCATCAAAGTTGACCGTCTTCTTCACCATTCGAAGTCCAAGAACTTTTGTATAAAATTCGTAATTGCGCTGTGCATCATCTGCGATAGCAGTTATATGATGCAAGCCTAAGATTTTATCTTCCATAAAATTTTGTTGTTGTGTGAACCCTCTCCATGATTAAGAACTAAGCATGCGTAGAATCCTAAACATGGAGATAACGTCTCGGATTGTTTGTTTTTCTTAATCCCTTTATCGTTCACAAAACTACGTCACCATGTGTCGCTTTTTCTTGTGATGGAATAATAAATAACATTGATCTATATCAAAGGAACTAAGCGTGAGGAAAACTGAAATTTTAACCCTATGACGACTCTGAAACGATTTTGAAATCTTTTAACTTAAGTTAAAGGAGTTAAGACCTAACAAGTCGACGGTCTCGATGCTATTGTTACAAGTTGTTAACTGTTACACCCACTGCCGCGTTTGAATATGTTTTTCAAGCCTTTCCAATGACCTCTCAAGCCGTTTTGATACTTTGTTCTTTTGTGTCAGACCAAAAAGAAATTCCCTGAAAGAGTTCTTTATAATGTAATAATCCAGCGTAAGTCTTGTTTTGCTCTCTGAAATTTTTTTCAAAGTATAGTAAGTACTCAGTGTTTTACTTTCGTCTGTTTCACCAACAATGATCATATCTGCGTCATATACAAAATTGCTATAGTGAATCACGACCGAACCCTGGTCCAAAACACATTTGTGCCGCGTACCCAGTTGAGGAATTTTATCCGTTACCTCCTCTACTGTTTTTACCCCTTCCAACCATGCAGACCTTTCGGCATACCTGCCAATAACAGACAATAAACTTATCATATCAACATCGTAGTCATGCGATGCGCTGGCCACTTTTGTTTTTTCACCGGACTCGAGTTCGGGTACGGGTTCGGGAGAGATGGATTCTTTGAGAGGAGTAAGCATTGAATAGTTGAAAGGCACCTCGCCTGCCTCGGTAACCTTTCTTCCCTCACTCCAGTGCACCCAGGATGGAAGATTTTTCAACTCTTCCCGGGCGGGAATCCGATCGGTTACAAGCATATATTCATGCTGTTCAATATCATTCTTCAACAACTGATGCGCTACGATAATGTCTTTACCAAGAAGCTTACTGAACTCCCTGACTTTGTACGACGAGAACTCGCCATAGTGTATGATCACTTTCAAACTCAGATCGGCCGCATTGATGCAGGCAGAACATTGACACAAGCGCCGGGTTTGATAATGGAGAATCTGCTTGTGAGATTCGGTGAACATTTTCGCGACCTGTTGAACGAGCTCCTGCACCTTCGGCGGATCGCCAAACTTATAGAACAGCACGGCATCCCCCTCAATTTCTGAAATATTTAGTCCAAGCTGATTCGAATTGATAATCGTCTCAAGCAACTCCTCAATAATAAAGCGGCTATGCTCAATCTCCGTGTTGTTTACGAAGCTCGTAAAGCCACTGATATCAGGAATAAATATGAGACCTGAGTTGTCCATAAGCTAAATTAAAGAATTCGGAATTGCCCGAATTCAGGCTTTTGATATTCCTTGAGTCTGCTAATTGACAACACAAAGATGAAGGCTGAAATTGTAACGCAAAGGGTGCAGGAGCGACTATTTACAGCGTGCTTAGAACACCAACCACCTTGGTGGTGCAAAAAGTATTGCTCATCGCACCTGCAAAGTCTGCTGCAAAACCTACTTTCGGAAATTGTCAAAATTTATATTATGCTATTCATGGGTCTTTTTTCGGAATGGACCCAGAAAAAACAAGAAGCCAGGATCCATGTCCTGGCTTTCCATTCTTTTGATCTCAAAACCATTGT
>Ga0126304_10000162_pt1 | contig 22440 bp, 17 predicted proteins | sample Plot25_FD_92538 | JGI IMG/M metagenome (GOLD analysis project Ga0126304, IMG submission 92538) | Serpentine soil microbial communities from UC McLaughlin Reserve, CA, USA - Plot25 | ecosystem: Environmental > Terrestrial > Soil > Grasslands | place: USA: UC McLaughlin Reserve, Lake County... | reverse complement strand
TTGACGTTACGTGCCGTTGGCAGCGGCCATCGCCGCGTTATACGCAGGCGTACCCGGCGCGGGAATCGTCCAGAAGTACACGCTGCGGCTGCCGACCTTCAGCGTTTGCTCCGGCTTCCAGGTTCCCATGTCGAACGCGTGCGAAACGATACGTGTACCCGGCTTCAGCTCTTTGTTCAGCTTCGGCAACAGCTTGAGGTTCAACGACGGTAGCAGATACAGCGTGACGACGGTAGCCTCGCTGATGTCCGTGGTGAACAGGTCCTGATTGAGAAACTTCACCCGTTCACCCACGCCGGAGTTCTTCAGATTCTCGGTCGCCTCCTTGATGCGCTGCGGATCGATGTCGATGCCGACGCCGCGCGCGCCGTACGTCTTGGCCGCGCTGATCGGAATACGGCCGTCGCCGGAGCCGAGGTCATAGACAACGTCGTTCTTGGTGACCTTTGCCAGCTTGAGCATCGCATCCACGACCTCCTGCGGTGTCGGTACGAAGATCACGTCGGGTGAGCGAAGCGGCTGCTGCGCGGATGACGGAACGACAAAGGCAGCCAGGATCGCCAGACAGAGCACGATGCGGCGAGCAGTCATGAGCCTCCTTCAACAGCGAAAAAGCGGATTATATGTGGATATGCCAGTCGTCGTTCAAAAGTATGGGGGCAGCAGCGTGGCCGACGTCAATAAGCTGCGCAGGGTGGCCGAGCGCGTCATGGCCACGCGCAAGCTCGGCCACGATGTGGTGGTCGTCGTCTCGGCGATGGGAGATACCACCGACGATCTGCTGACGCTGGCCAAGAAAGTCTCCGCGAATCCCGATGGTCGCGAGCTGGACATGTTGCTCTCGGCGGGCGAACGCATCTCCATGGCACTCCTCTCGATGGCGATTCGCGAGCGGGGCGGGGACGCGATCAGCTTTACCGGCAGCCAGTCCGGCATCATCACCAACGATCGCCACATCGATGCACGCATCATCGAAGTGCGGCCATTTCGCGTCCAGGACGAGCTCGCACGCGGAAAGATCGTCGTCATTGCAGGGTATCAGGGCGTCTCGTACAAGAAAGAAGTCACAACGCTCGGACGGGGCGGCAGCGATACCACTGCTGTGGCGATGGCTGCCGCGCTCGATGCCGAATACTGCGAGATCTGTTCCGATGTCGACGGCGTGTATTCAGCCGACCCGCGGGTCGTGTCGGCGGCGAAGCGCATCGACACACTCTCCTACGAAGAGACGCAGGAAATGGCCGAGGCGGGCGCCAGGGTACTGAACGCGCAGGCCGTCGAGTTCGCCAAAGAGAAAGGCATTGCGATTTACGCACGCGCGACGGAAGGTCCATTGCCCGGACCCGACGCGTCCAGCGACGGGACGGTCGTGCGTAGGAGTCCACCGCGCATGCCCGGCACCGTCGTTGGCGTCGCTAGCGAACAAGACATCGTCATGCTCGACGGCGAGAGCGCGCCGAGCGAGCTCTTGACGGTCCTCGCCGAGCGGCGCGTCCCCGGGAAACAGCTTCATGTGTTTGGCGACCGTACCACGGTCGTCATCTCACGGGAGAACCTTCACGATGAAGAACGGCTTCGCGAAGCGTTGTCGATAAGGCTGGGAGCGACCGCTCGGTTGATCGATGGTCTGGGCGCGGTCAGCGTCGTCGGGGCGGGCATCAACGCGACATACGAGAACGTGCGCGCCGGAACCGCCACGCTGGCAGGATTAGGTGTGACGCCGGCCGGGCTCGCGACCTCGTCGTTCCGCATCACGTGGATGGTGCCACGCGATCGCACAGCGGACGTCGTACGCGCGCTGCACGCGCGCTTCATCGAGTCGCAGCGTCAGCTGGTGCCTACCGAGTGAAGGAATCAGGGATCAGGATCAGGGATCAGGAATCAGGAGTCAGCGCATTCCTGACTCCTGATTCCTGCGTTTTACGGCGTGCGTGGTGCGCGGCGCTCTCGAAACTCGGGCGCGATGCGCGTCAGCCGCGTCCACAGCGCACGGCTAGGCTGTGTGAGGAACGCGTGCCAGGCCGCCTTCTGAGCGGCCACCTTGTGGTCGCTCGCACGACGGCCCTCGGGGTGTCCGAACTCGTCGCGGTACTCCGACGACGACGCGACGATCGCGGCTATCTCCTGGATCGTGCCGCCCGCCCGTCGGTCGCCCTGCGGAAATAAACGACAGAATTCATCCACCGTGTCCACCGGGTCGAGGTCAACGGCCAACGCATAGGTACGGATCCACGCGCGCGAGTACAGGCCCTTGGGCCACTCCGAGAGGTCGTTCGCTTCGAAGGCCGCGATGATATCGGGCTTGATACGAAGCGAATCGGCAATCTGCTCGATTGAAACGCGTGCGCGCAAACGCTGCCGGCGAAGGCGTGTAACGAACGTCTCCTGCGGGGTCATGTGATCTCCAACAGTGCATCGGGAGCCACAGCAATTCCTGGGCCCTGACGGCTGAGATCACCAAATTCATGCTTTTGCTTGAGCCGGCACGATTTAGCAGCTGTGCCGTAGTGGGAAATGTCTTGAAATAGGCCTGATAGTTACAGTTTTCTGCGTTTCTTCGATACCGATCTTAGGGATGGGCCTGCCAATTGTACCCATCCGCTCGGCTACGTGATGAGTCGGGGCCAATTGAGTACCTAGCCTTAGTCGAGAGTGGGAACGGTTCCCGCAAGTAACGACGAAAGCTGCGCCGGATCGAATTGCAGTCCCGTGTAGAACGGCCCGAACTCGGCGAACTTCGCGCTCGCTTCATCGAAGCGCATCTCGTAGATCAACTTCTTGAAGACCAGCGGATCCTGCGCGAACAGATCGACACCCCACTCCCAGTCGTCGTAGCCGATCGAGCCAGAGATGACCTGCGTGACCTTGCCGGAATAGTGACGGCCAATCATTCCGTGCTCGCGCATCATCGACGCGCGGCGCTCGAAGCTCTCCGAGTACCAGTTCTGCGTCTCCCCTCGCCGTTTGTTCATCGGATAGAAGCAGACGTAGCGCCATTTCGGTATCTCGAGAAACAGCCGACCCATCACCCGCTGGCGCTGCGTTTCCATCTCCGCATCGAATGCGCGGTCGAACTCCTCGCTACCCGTCGTGTGTTTAGCGCCGAGTTGCTCGTGAATCTTCGCCGTCATCTCGTACATGCCGAGCTCGACGATCGAGACGTACGAAGTGGTCGCCTCGAGATAGTCGCTCAGCTCGGTGCGCGACAACGCCAGTTGCGCCTGCGCCAGGGCCTCGAAGCCGCGACGAAAGCAGATGAACATCAGGTCGGCCTTATGTCCCAACACCTGCACGGCGGCTGTCGCACCTGCGTCAGGAACGGAGAGAGCGCGATTGGCTTCGTCGGCCATACGCTGAATGTCAGTAGACGGCTTCGAGCGGAGGCGATCCCACCTGACGCGGTACATCAAGTGGAGGACGCTCCACCCTTCGAGCGATTCAGGGACAAACGGGTTGTGCATCACCGCATTATGGCTCCGTCGCCGGCCGCCTGGCAGGCACGTGGACGCGCTCGGCCTTTTCTTTCTTCGGTCCGAACAGCTTCACACCCATCCAGTCGCGCGAATCCGCGAGGATCTCGTACACGGTGGGAATCACCAGCAGCGTCAACAGCGTCGAGGTAATGACGCCGCCAATGACGGCGATGCCGAGCGGAGCGCGGAAGTCGCCACCTTCCCCGCCGCCCATCGCTACCGGCACCATGCCCGCCACCAGTGCGAACGTCGTCATGAGGATGGGCCGCAGTCGCACACGGCCGGCTTGAATCAGCGCCTCTCGCCGCTCCATGCCCTTCTCCTCGGACCATTTGGCGAAGTCGATCAAAAGAATCGCGTTCTTCGCAACGATGCCGACCAGCAGGATGATGCCAATCATGCTCATGATGTTGAGCGACTCGCCGGTAATCACCAGCGCCAGCATCACGCCGATCAGCGACAACGGCAGCGACAACATGATCGACAACGGTTCAAGGAACGATCCGAATTGCACGACGAGGACGAAGTACATCAGCATGACCGCCACGCCGATGGCGATGAACATCTGCGTGAAGATCTCCACCTGATCTCTCGTTTCGCCACCCTGACTCATGCCGTAACCCGGTGGAAACTGAACCGACTGCGCGACGCGCGCGGTCAGGTCGCCGACGACCTCCGACAGCGGCCGGTTCTCGGTGTTCGCTTCAACCGTGATCACCCGATCGCGATCGAGATGATCGATCCGCGCCGGCCCGATCGCCTGTGAAATCCGTGCCACCTGTCCAAGCGGAACGCTCGCCCCGGGATTGTTCGGTCCGCCGACTGGCAGCGGCAATGACTCGAGGTCGCTGATGGCCGCCCTCGATTCAGGCGCGAGCCGGATCGTCACGTCGCGCGTCTCGCCTGATGGATCGATCCAGTCGCCGACGTCGATGCCGGCAAACGCCGGGCGAAGTGCCTGCGCGACCTGTCCGACGGTGACGCCGAGCGAACCCGCGAGACCGCGATCGAGCTGCACGTCCAGCTCCGGCTTCTGGCCTTTGGTCGAGAGCGAAATGTCCACGGCACCGCGGACTTGACCCAGTTCGTGCGCAACCGACTGCGCCAATCGTGTGAGCTCTTTCGCGTCGGTACCGTAGACCTGCAGCTGAATCTGCTTCTCGCCTGGATTGAAGCCCGTGCTGAGCGACACACTCACTCCACTGAGTGTGTTCAGCGCCGAGCGAAGGTCCGCGACGACGAGTTGCTGACTGCGCACGCGCTCGGTCTTGGGCAGCAACTTGACGAAGACGATGCCCTCGTCTACCGCGTCACCCTGACCGCCGACCCTCGCATAGGTGTAAGCGACTTCAGGACGTTGGCGAACGATGCGCGCAACCTCCTCGGCCTTCACTCGCGTGTAGGCGAGGTTCGATCCGGCAGGCGTCTCGAGATCGATCTGGAACTCGGAGTTGTCCATCGCGGGCACGAAGCCCGCACCGACCACTCCCATCGCCGGCAGCGCCAGGGCGGCGACGAACGTCAGGATCGCCAGACTGACCATCGCGACACGGTGGTCGAGCGCCCAGGCAATTACCCGCTTGTAGCCTTCGGCGCGACGATCGAACCACAGATTGAATCGACCCAGGAGCCGTGAGAAGAACGGACGGTCCTCGAGCCGCCGGTGCGGATCGGGCCAGTACGCCGAGAGCATCGGGTCGAGCGAAAACGACACGAACAGCGACACCAGCACCGACGAGACGATCGTCAGGCCGAATGGCTTGAACCACTGTCCGGCGATGCCACCAAGAAACGCAATCGGCACGAACACGACGACGATTGACAGCGTGGTCGCGGTCACAGCGAGTCCGATCTCGTCTGTGCCGTCGAAGGCGGCGCGTAAATGCCCCTTCCCCATCTCGACGTGCCGCACGATGTTTTCGCGCACCACAATCGCATCGTCGATGAGGATGCCAATAGCCAGTGACAGGCCAAGGAGCGACATGGTGTTCAGGGTGAAGCCGAACGCCCAGACGGCGACGAACGAAGCCAGCACCGAGACCGGCAGCGCCAGCCCGGTGATAACCGTCGAGCGCCACGAGTTGAGGAACAGGAACACGACGGCGACCGTCAATGCCGCGCCCTCGATGAGCGCCTCCTCGACGCCCAGCACCGAGTTCTCGACCCGCACTCCGGCGTCCTGCACGATGCGCAGCGTGACTCCCGCCGGCAACGTGCGCTGGATCTCGACGATTTGCCGACGGATTTCGTCAGCCACCGCTGTGGTACTGAAGCCGGTGGATTTCAGAATGTTGATACCGACCGCTTCCTCGTCATTGAAGCTCGCCGACGATCGCGCCTCCTCGGTAGCATCGCGCACGTCAGCGAGATCGCCGAGCCTCACCACACGGCCTTGCGACTGCGAGACAACGAGCTGCTTGAAATCGGCAGGCGAATCGAGTCTGCCCTTCAGGCGGATAGTTCGCTCGTCTACCTGTCCTTCGAGCCGTCCGACCGGCGAGGCCAGGTTCTGCGATTGCAACGCCGCCACGAGCTGACCGACGCTCACGCCCGCCGCCTGAAGATCGCGCGGACGGATTTCGACGACCAGCTCACGCTCGATGCCACCGGACAGATTCACCGATGCCACTCCGGTGATGCCGCGAAGCTTGCGCGTGATGCCTGGATCGACGATTCGCGTCAGCTCGGCACCGGACAGGCCAGGCGACGTCAGTGCGAGCGACAGGATCGGACGATCCGCAGGATCGAACTGCGTGAGGATTGGCTCCTCCATCTCGTTCGGCAGGTCGTTGCGGATCTCCGAGATCTTGTCCCGAATCTCCTGCGTCGCGAGCCGAGGGTCTTTCGAGAAATCGAACTCGACGATGATGTTCGCGAAGCTGTCGAGCGAGTTCGATCGCATGCGATCAATCCCGCTGATTCCGGAAATCGCTTCCTCAACCGGATCGATGACTTCACGCTCGACGACGTCCGGCGATGCACCTGGATACGGAATCGCGACGACGACGACCGGCGCATCGATCTCGGGATACTCGTCAGTATCGAGCTGAAACAGCGCGACGACGCCGAACACCACGAGCATCAGCATGGCGACGACGGTCAGAACGGGACGCTTGATGGCAGTATCGGAAATCAACATGGGGCGCCTACTTCGTCGTACTCACCTTCACCGGTGTACCAGGCGTAATGCCTTGTGACGCGCCGCGCAGCAGCACATCGCCTTCATTCAACCCGGCTGCAATATTCACGAGCTCAGCACGCGGATCGCTCAGGCCGAGCGTCACGTCGACGCGCTCGGTCTTACCGTTGGTAACACGCAATACCCACGGCTTGGACGGATCGGCGGTATTGACCGCATTGCTCGGCACCACGATCCCCGCGGCCGACTGACTCACGACGCGACCCTCAGCGAAGAGTCCAGCCACCAGACGGCCGCCGACATTGGGAATCGCCACGTAGATCGGTATCTGCCGTGTCGCAGCATCCGCCTGCGGCGCGATGCGCTCGAGGCGGCCCTGGAATGCCGTGTCGTACCCGCGCACGGTGAATTCGACGATGGCACCGGTGCGCAGTGCGTTCAAATCATCGGACGGCACCGACGCCTCGAGCTTCATGGACGAGGGGTCGATGATGGTGAAGAGCTCGGTGCCGTTGCTGACGACGTCACCGGCGTTGACACTGCGTTTCGAGACGATGCCCTGGAATGGCGCGCGGATCACGGTGTCGCCAAGGGCACGGTCGGCGCTGGCGAGCCGGGCCTTCGCATCGGCGACCTGCGCTTCCGCGGCGCTCACGCTGTTGTTCACAACGTCGAGGTCGCGGGCCGCAAGGGCCCCGGCGCTGACCAGCTTCTCGGTCCGCTCGGCTTCGCGACGCGCCACACTCAGTTGATTCTCCGCCGACCGCACCGCGGAACTCGCTGACTGCTTGGCGTCCTCGAGTGTGCGGGTCTCGATACGTCCGAGCACCGCGCCTTTCTGGACTGGCTGCGCTTCAAGCACGGCGACTTCCACCATCGAGCCGCCGACTTCCGCACGAATGGTCGCTTCCCTTTCCGCTTTCAGCTCGCCCGAGACAATCGGACCTACGACGACCTTGCCCTTCGCAACGGGCACGACGTTCTCGGATCCGATTTGCACTTCGGCCGCTGGTGGTACGGCACTTTTCTCCGCTTCCGCTTTGCAGCCTGCCGCAAGTAATGCAACTGGCAAAATGCAAAATGCAAGAAGGGACCGCGTGACACTGCTTGAATTTTGCATTTTGAATTTTGAATTACGTCCCGTGATCGTCATTGCAACCCTACCTGTGACTGCGCTCCCTGCGCAGACGCGTTTCGAATCTGGCCGCCGCTCTGTGGTTGTTGTGGTGCGGGCACCGTTGGAGACTGCGGCTGCGGCACGCGCGGCGGTACCACGCCGGTCCCTGATGGTGCCGAGACCGGAAGATTCGGCAACAGCGCGACCCGGGCGCGCGCGACTTGCAGATCCCGTGCGGCCACTGTCCGATTCGCTTCTGCCTGTTGTAACGACAGCCGCGCATCCGACAGTTCCAGCTGAGTGGACACGCCATTGGTGAAACGGACGTTCGCGATCTGGTAGGCGCGCTGCGCCTGCTGGATGGTCCCCGCCATCGCTTCCCACGCGACGCGAGCGGCAATCAGCTCGGCCCACGCGGATCGAGTATCGAGCGCGGCGAGTTCCTCGACCTGCTTCCGCTGCGACCTGGCCTGTTCTAGCTCGGCGAGCGCCACGGCTTCATCACCGCGCTGCCGGCCGCCAGTGAGAATCGGCACCGTCATGCTCGCACCGATCGTCCAATTGGACCGATCGAATGTCGGCAGCCCATTGTCGGGATATGCAATGCGACCGTAGCTCGAGTTCAACGAGGCGCTCGGCTTCTTCTGCGCTTCGACCAGTTTCAGTGACGCCTCGCGAAGCCGGACTGTCGTAGCCGCCTCAACGACTGCAGTGCGATCGGGTAGTGTCACGTTGGCTTCGAGTACGGCGTTCGCGGCCTCCGCGTCGCGCAGCGTCTTTTCGACCGTGACGACCCGCTCGGCGAAGGCAGGTGCTGGCGGGAGCGATTCATCGGACAGCGAGTCGGCAAGCTCCAATGGATAATCGGCGGGCAATTCGAGTAGTTGCCTCAAACGCAGGAATGCGACGGCCCGATTCGCGCGTTGGCGAATGAGCACTGGCGACTGGTTGTCACGCGTCACACGAGCCCGAAGCACTTCGAACTCCGGCTGTGTGCCCGCCTCGAACCCGACCTGCGTCTGCTTCAGGGTCGCGCCGGCTTGTTCAAGAGTCGCCGCCGCGATGGTCACCAAGCGATCGCTCAGTACCGCGTCGTAGTACGCCTGCGCGACTTCGTACAACAACTGCCCACGAGCCGTCGTCAGGGCATGCCCTGCTGTCTCCTGGCCGAGCGATGCCACTTGTTTCTGCGCTCCGATACGCCCGCCTGAATACAGGTTTTGCGAGAAGTTCAGGAGCAGACGGAACGTGTTCTTGCGGCCGAACGGGAGACTGTTCAGGTTGCCGTCGGTTGAACCGCCCCCGAAGAATCCACCGCCGCCCACTGCTCCGCAGTCGATCGCCCGCTCGATCTCGGCGAGACGCGCCTCAATGGGCGCCGTGGGGTTGAGCGCAAATGGCGAGCACGTCGGCCCCGAGTCGAAATCGAAAACGCCTTCGAACTCGGATGCGAGCGCACGGTCGTAGCTGGCCGACAGGGAGAGCTGTGGCAATTCACTGCTACGGGCACGAATCTGCTCACCTTCGGCGCGCCTGATCCCTGCCTGTGCGATCGCCACTGTCTCGCTGTTCGGCTCGGCAAGCGCCAGCACCTGTTCGAGCGTCAATGGCCCGGGAGGCACAGCCGGCGGCGTCTGCGCGTAGGCCGCCACGCTCGTGATGGCGAGCAGACACACCATTCCCGACGCTCGCAAAAACATCCCTCGTCTAGTCGGCATTGCTGGTTCAGTCCTCTGTGAACTCGCGTGTGCAGAGTGTTGAGACGCCGTGACCCGCACAAACGGCCCCGGCGGAGTGACGCGGGTCATTCCCGCATGTCGGGACATGCGGGTCATCCCCGCATGTCCTGGGATTCCCGCGCGGCCGGGCGTGCGGCAGCTCCGCGCCGTCGTCGAGGCCGTCGAACCGGCGCCGCCGACTCCAGCGGCGGCTGTGTCTGTAAGTAGACGACGTGCTCGGCCGCCAATGTGACAGCGCGCGAGAGGTAATCGACGATCACCGCCAACTGACGATCGCCATATTCCTCATTCAATCGGGCGACGGCGATCGCCAGAGGCTGATACAAGGCCTCTATTTGGCGCAGCCTTTCAGGAAGCGCTTCGACCAGGACGCTACGCCGATCCTCCGTATTGCGGAGACGTCGGGCGAAGCCCGCTCGTTCGAGCCGGTCGATAACGGCAGTGGTCGCCCCGGTCGTCAGACCCGTATGCGCCGCCAGTTTTCCTGCCGTCGTCGGTCCGCCGAGGGCTAAGAGGTCCAGACATTCCAGATCGGTAGGGTTTGCGCCAACGAGTTTGGCGACGGTATCGCTCAACAGAACGGATTGAGCGCCAACCTTTCGGAGCGTCTCGTCCAGTGTTTTCAACAGCTCGGCGCGGGCGGGCGGGGCTTTGGTCATAGAACTCTCTAAACTTAAGTATCTCAAATATCAAGATACTTGTCACAAGAGGCGTCTATGGGATGAGCCGTTGCGCAATATCCGAGAGCAGCCGATCGGCGGGACCGTGAATCGCCAGTTCGACTTCAGCGGACGCGGGGGTCGGGTCGAGGTTGAGCTCGGCGGTGAACGCACCACCACGTTTGGCCTCGTGGACCAGGCCGGCGGCTGGATACACGATGGCGGAGGTTCCAACGGTCAGGAAGACGTCGCAGGCGCACGCGGCTGCTGCAGCCTCCATCTCACGACGAGGCAGCGATTCCCCAAACCAGACGACCCCGGGGCGAGCCAAGCCACCGCATGCGGGGCATAACGGTGGCAGCGTTTGCAGTGGAACCGACTCGTCATGCCACGGCGAGGCGCCGCATTTGCGCCAGCATGACAGCTCCCAGAGAGAACCATGGACGCGCAGCAGGTTGGCGGTATCGGCTTGCACGTGAAGGTCGTCGACGTTCTGCGTGATCACCGTGCAGCGCTCGAACGACTTGGACCAGCGGGCGACCACGTCGTGGGCCGGATTGGGCTTGCACGCGGCAATGAGCTCGCGACGCCAGGCGTACCACTCCCAGACGAGGACGGGATCCCGGCTGAACGCCCCGGGTGTGGCCAGGTCCTCGGCACGGAATTGCCGCCATAATCCGCCGCTGCCTCGGAACGTCGGCACGCCGCTCGCCGCCGACACGCCGGCCCCGGTCAGAATCGTGACGCGTGACGCGCGACGAAGCCGGTCGGCAAGCAGGTCGAGCTTTTCGTCGCTCACGAATCAGGATGGCACGAGACCGTGACCACCGTCTTTTCCCTGTGATCTCCCGATCAAATTGCCGTCAATCGGCTGGACTTGCCTCAAATGTTTCGCCTACGATCGCGGGTCATGAATACACGACGAAGTCTCATGGGGATCGCGCTCGCAGCGTTCGCCGCGGCCGTGGTCTCGGTTGGCGTGCACGGACAGGCGCAGACAGCGACCGGCATCATTACCGGAGTCGTCCAGGGTGCGTCAGGGCCGGAGGCGGGCGTGTGGGTGATCGCCGAGACCAAGGAACTCCCGACGAACTTCATCAAGATCGTTGTGACCAACGACCAGGGCCGATTCCTCCTTCCTGAACTGCCGAACGCGACCTATCAAGTCTGGGTCCGTGGGTATGGCCTCGTCGATTCGAAGCCGCAGCCGCTCAAGCCGGGCCCGACGCAGGTCACACTTCGCGTGACCCCGGCGAAGACGCCGCAGGAAGCGGCGCAGGTCTATCCTGGTAACTACTGGCTGTCGATGCTGGAGCCACCGGCTCCCTCTGAATTCCCCGGCACCGGCCCACAGGGCAATGGCCTCGGCACCGGCATGCTGTCGCAGAACCACTGGATCAACTCGCTCAAGTCCGACTGCAACTTCTGTCACCAGTTGGGCAACAAGCTGACGCGCAGCGTCGATCACGTGCTGAAGGCAAAGCCCGAACTCAAGACGCATGCAGAAGCGTGGGAGTGGAGGCTCGGCACGGGCGTTCGCGGCACGTCGATGTACGGCGTGCTTGGCAGCCAGGGTCAGACGCGATCGCTGAAGGTGTACGCGGATTGGACGGAGCGCATCGCCAAGGGTGAAGTGCCGCCCGCACCGTCGCGGCCGACGGGCATCGAGCGGAACCTGGTGCTCACGCTGTGGGACGTCGGCGACGATCACTCGTTCATGCACGACTTGTCGTCCACTGACAAGAATCGGCCGACGGTGAATCCGAACGGGCCGATCTACGCTGTCTCAGCCGGGCACGGGTCGCTCGTGGTTCTCGATCCGCGCACGAACTCGGCCGACGAGATCGAGATCCCAACACGTGCGCCGCGCGCCGATGTGCCATCGCGTTTCCCGAAGCCGAATCGACCGTCGCTGTGGTGGGGCGACACGCATCTGTGGGCGAACCCGCCGTACAACCCGGCCGATCCGCACAACCCGATGCTGGACAGCAAGGGCCGTGTGTGGATGACGTCGAAGATTCGCCCGAACGCCGACCCAAGCTGGTGCGCCGATCCCTCGAACAAGTACGCGGCGTGGTTCCCGCTCCGCAACAGCGGCCGCCAAGCGTCCTACTTCGATCCGAAGACGAAGCAGTTCGTGCTCATCGACACCTGCTACGCGACGCACCACCTGCAGTTCGACAACGATGCCAACGAAACCGTGTACTTCAATGAGCTGAGCGGACCGATCGTTGGCTGGATCGATTCGAAGGTGTACGACGAGACCAAGGACGAGCAGAAAGCGGTCGGCTGGTGCGGACAGGTCGTTGACACCAACGGTGACGGCAAGATCACCGCTCCACCATGGAATCAGATCACCGGCCGCGGCGATTCATTGCTCTATGCCGGCGATACGCAGGGCGGCGGCAGCGCCGGCGGACGGCCGGGCGGTGCGGGCGGACGCGCCCAGGCGGGCGGACCGGATCCCAAACTCGATACGCTCGTGAGCTTCAGCCTCTACGGCGTGATCCCGAGCCCGGTGGACGACGCAGTCTGGGGTGTCTCGGAGCGCTATCCCGGCTATCTCGTTCGGATGGATCGCGGCAAGAATCCGCCGCAGTCGTGCATCACCGAGATCTACAAGGTTCCCGAGCCGGGCTTCGATCCGCGCGGCGTGGACATCGACAGCAACGGCGTTGTCTGGACGGCGCTCGCGGCGAGCAGCCATCTCGCCAGCTTCGATCGCCGCAAGTGCAAGGCGATCACTGGCCCGCGCAAGGTCGACGGCAGCGAGTGCACGGAGGGCTGGACGCTCTATCAGACAACCGGACCGAAGCTGAAAGGCACGAACATCCCGGCCGACTTCCACTATTACAACTGGGTGGATCAGCACAACGTCTTAGGACTCGGCGCGAACAAACCGATCGCCAACGGATCGAACTCCGACTCGCTCCTCGTACTCGATCCGCAGACCCGGCAGTGGACCGCGCTCCGTGTGCCGTACCCGCTTGGGTTCTACTCACGTGGTCTCGACGGCCGCATCGACAATCCGAACGGCGGCTGGAAGGGTCGCGCGCTGTACGCGAATTACGGCACGCACTTCGTGTGGCACATCGAAGGCGGGAAGGGCACGAGGGGCAAGGTCGTGAAATTCCAGATCCGCCCGGATCCTCTGGCCAACTAGTGCGGGATGTAGTGGCGCGTCGTAAGACCCGCCACTACAACCCGCCTCGACGATTACATGATGATGAATGTCGTGCTCGCGCTGCTGCTGTTGCTGCAAGCAACGGCAGCACGCCCGGGTGTCGTCACGGGCCAGCTGCAGACGCGAGAGGGCATGCCGGCTGCAGCCATCCGTATCACTGCGCTTCCCGCTCCGCCGCCAAATATCCGCCCCTCAGACGGTCAGAACTATTACTCGACGGTTGCGCCTGCGAGCACGGCGCTGAGCGATGCACAAGGGCGGTATCGGCTCGCGAATCTCGCGCCGGGACGCTACTTCATCATCGCGAGCGTCTTCGGCTATGCCACGTATTATCCGGCGACGACGAGCGCGGATGGCGCAACCGTGATCACGGTTGGCGCAGACAGTCCTGTGGACGGTGTGAATTTCACCGTGTTGCTGCCGCCGGGCGGACGCGTCAGCGGACGCGTGAGTACACCGACCGCCACCAACGCACAGGAGAAAGCGATCCTGTCGGGCGTCGCACTTGGTGAGCTGCTCGAGACTCCAGTCGGACCCGACGGCTCATTTACCTTCGGCCATCTTCCGAAAGGCTCATACCTGTTGAGCCTTTTCCCCACGCCGCCGGGCATGCCGTCGCGTGTCGTCCAGGTGGGCGAGACCGATGCTCGCATCGATCTCGTCCGGCCGACACTGCGCACCATATCAGGCCGCATCGTCGCGCCACCTCGCGTGGTGCGGCGCGTGCTGATCGGGTTTTCCACTGAGCGCAGCTACGTGACGGCGACAACGAACGCGGATGGCTCGTTCAGCGCGCACGTGCAGCCCGCACGTCACAGGATCGAACTGGGTGGCCTGCCGCCTGGCTATACGCTGGCCTCCGCGCGTGTCGGCAACCAGGATGTCACCCAAGGTGTTTCGGTCGGCGGCGAAGACGTCTCAGACCTGGTCATCACGATCGCCGAACCGCCCCACTAACCGGCCGAGGCATGCCTCGCGCCTACACGACGCCCGCCTTCCGCATCACCGCCTCGCACTTCTGCTTGATGCGACTGGCGACCTCGTACGGATCCCCCTGCTGCAGATCCATCAGGAATAACTCGACCGATAGCGGTCCCGCGTACTGCTTCTCCGCAAGTTTTCTGAGAATCGCCACCACCGGAGCGTTGCCGTCGCCGGGGATGACGCGGCCGTTGTTGTCGATCAGCTCGCGTGGCGTATCGAGAATGTCCTGGAAGTGCACGTGCGCGATCTCGCCCGGGCGGATCAGGTCGAGATCCTCGAACTTGCTCATCCCCGACCAGAAGTGGAAGAAGTCGAGCATCGGCCGCACGTTCGCGTGCGCGGCGTCGCGAATGACGGTGAGCGACGAGCGCAGTGTCGCGAGATGCGTGGAGGTGCGCGCGAACTCGATCATCGCCGTCAGATTGAACTGCTTGGCGATGTCACCCACCTCGCGGATACAGCCAGGCGTCGCCTTGAAGTCCTCCGCCGTGACGCGGCGATTGGTAATCGACGGGCAATAGATTGTCGCGAGACCGATCGTCGCGAACTGCTCGCAGCGCCGCTTCCACGTCTCCAGCGATGCAGCGCGCGCGTCGCCGGGAATCCAGATGTCCGGGAGTACCGCGGCCGAGGAGACCGGCGTGAGACCGAGATCGGTGATGACGCGTTTCGCCGCGGCGATGGTGTCGCCCTTCAGGAACTCGTCGAGCAACACGTCGGTGATCTCGACGAACTTGATCCCCGCCTTCGCCCAGCCTTCCAGCGATTTGCGGTAGCCAGCGGCGCGCGAGGTGTTCTGATGAATCGACAGCGTCATCTTTCGGGACGATGTGGGCTGGGCGATCGCGGCATCTGCCAGCGACGCCGCAAGCGTACTGACGAACAGCTCTCGTCTGGAGATCATGGCATCCTCGGTGATGCGACCGCCTTGCCGTAGTAGATCGCGTTGAAGAGGAACTTGAAGGTCCCGTGCGACTGCGCGCGGAATGTGATTTCTGGCCCGAACAGCAGCACGCGTCCGCGTCCGAGCTGCGCGTCGATGGCAGTCACGCCGCCGTCGAGAAAGGATTGCCCGAGGGCCCATCCGCTGCGCAGCGGCGCCTGGCCCATGAACCACGCCACCCGACGCGCCTGTTCGCTTCCCAGATGGAACACCGGGCTCTGATCGAAAAAGACATCCACGTCTGGCTCGAACCCGTAGCCGAGCGGCGTCGTGTTGTCTACACGCATCCGCAGCACCGATCCCGGCACGTAGAACACGTCGCGCGTCAACGGCCGCTCCGTGCCGTTGGCCTCGATCGCGGTGAGATGGTTCCTGATGGGCAGGTCGAGTGACAACCCGATCAGCGAGGCCTCACCGACGGCGATGAGGGTGCCGCCGTCCTCGACGAATTGCTTCAGCTGCGGCAGCGTGCGCGCCCGCGACATCGTGCCGGTTGTACCGCGGTACTCCGTTGGCAGGCGGCTGGGCGCCGGCGCATCATCGACCCCGCGCGACAGCGACGCGTCGCTGGCCAGGATGATCACATCGAAGCGGCTCGCCAGATTGCCGGCATCGAGCGTCTGCACGTAAACCACTTCGAAAGGAAACTCGAAGCGCTCAAAGAGCCAGCGCATCCACCCGCTCGGACTCGATCCACCGTAGTGATCCCACAAGCCGATGCGAACGGGTCGCAGCTGGAGCGACCGGCCCTGCGGCGGCGTCGCGACGCCCGTGAACGTGAGCCCGAGGTCCCCTACCGCTCTCTGAATCACCGCCGGTGTCGCTGCACGACGCGGGATATACATCGCACCGACGCCATCGTCAGCACCGCCAACACGGCGATCAACAGGCCAATACACGCGCTCGCCGGCTTTCAGCAACCGATTGACGGCCACGAACGCGTCGTTCTGATGATGGCTGACGAGATAACCCACCGGTTGCTCGACGCCGGCGACGCGCCCTGGCGGATGCGACACAGTGGTGACGGGCTCGAATGGACCGTCGAACCCATCCAGCACGCGATCGAACTTCACACCCATTTGAAATGCTAGCGTCCAGCCGGCGCTGTCGTACGGCGGCGTTGGCGGCCCACCTGGATACGGGACGTCGTCGGGATGATCTTGCGGCTCGAACATATCGAGCACGTGTGGCCGAAACGCCTGCGCGGTCTTCACTACGAACGAGCCGGCGGGATACGTGCGGCCATTCACGGCGAACGCTGCGGTGGCGCGATGTACGGTAACGCCGGTCTTGAGCAGCGCGTCAACGAACTTGGTGGCGGTCAGAAAGTCCGGCTGATCGGCGGGCAGGATGTATCCGCGCGGATCGCGTAATGGTGGCGTCCTCAGCTGCTCGTAGACACGCGACGGCAGGATGCCCCGCGGCGTCATGTTCGCTCTGACGCTGGCGAGACGACGCGGTGAGAACGTCCAGGTATCCTGGTTGCCGCGCTGAATGGCGTTGCGGCCCATCGCGTAAATGTTGAAGAGTAGCGTCTCGCGATGCCGCGACGCGGCATCGATCACGGCGCGATTTGCCGTCACTGAGTACTCGATCGACTGGCGAAAGTGCCAGCGCTGCGGCGCGATGGGGTACGGCAGATCCGCATTCGGCAGCTGCTTGTCCGGCACGAACGGAATGTCGATCGGCGTGGGGCTGCCGATGCTCTCGGTGAGCAGTCCGATCTGATTGTGGAAATACGCTGTCGTCCTCAGGCCGCCATTCCACCACGTCGAGTACGTCGATCCACGTCTCATCGTGACGCCGGGTTTGCCCTCGAGCGCAAACCGCGCGTGCATCGTCGCGCCGACCAGGTCGATGCTGGACGGAATCAGCGGATCGAAGAGGTAGTTGAACGGATCTCGGAATGGCGGCGCGAACATCACAGTGCCTGGCGGTCCGGCCTGATGATGGTCGTAGACGATCTGCGGGAACCACTCCTTGTAAAGGATGCGGTTCATGTTGATCGTCTCGGCCTGGGTAGACATGTAGAAGTCGCGGTTGTTGTCGTGGCCGATGTATTTCTGGTAGGCGCGTGGCACACCCGTAAGTGTGCGCAGCATCGGATCGCGCTCGCGCATGTACCAGTTGGCGACGAGCTCGTGACCGTCCGGGTTGGCGTGCACGGCCAGGACGATCACATCGCGCAGGAATCGCAGCGTCTCGACATCCGAGCGGCTGACCAGCTGAAACACGGTCTCAATCAACTGCTGCGCACCGAGCACTTCGTTCGCATGAAGCCCACCATCGATCCACACGACGGCCTTGCCTTCGGAGGCGAGCGCGCGGGCTTGATCGTCGGTGAGGCCATCGGCGAGCGACAGACGACGAGCAATGTTCTTGTAGCGATCGAGTTGCTTCAGGTTCTCCGGCGCCGAGATGATCGCCATCCACTGGACACGACCTTCCTCAGTCCGCCCGACGTCTACGAGCTGCATGCGATCCGATTCGCGATCGAGCGTCTTCCAGTACTCCTCGAGCTGAGTGTAGGTGGCGAGGAAGTAGTCGTCGCCGATCGACGCGCCAAACTGCTGCCGCGGCGTCGTAATCGGGCCGGCCGTTGACTGCGTGCTCGCCTGCGGAACCGGCAGGAGCAACAGCAGCGTGACGGCCAATGCTCGTGGAGCATTGAGCCTTGGGCAGTGAGCATTCGGCATTGTCAGTCAGTTACGTCCGCAAGAGGATCGCACGGGTATAGAGCACCTGGAAACCGAAACGCTCGAACGTCCGCTGCGAAATGCTGCCCGGCTCGGTGGTCGCGATAGCCAGGTCCGCACGACCGATCGCGCCTTCAAGGGCCTTGGCGACAATCGCCGACTGGATGCCTCGACGCCGATATGCCGGCCGCGTGCCGGTGCCGAAGATGCCCAGCACGCCGTTGGTGAGCACGCTGGCGGCGGCGCCGGCCGGTTCACCGTCGATGCGAACCAGATACCGCACGATATCCGGGTGGATGAACTGGCGCATCGCCCGGTCGATCGTCTCCACCACGTCCGGCGCCGGGCCATCCGACTCCCGTGGCATCGAGTCAGGAACAGCAAAGCCTTCGACCGTCGCCTGGAGGAAAGCCGCTTCATCGCCATCGCCGGTGAGCACTTCGACGTGCGGACCGTTGGTCGCCGGCATGGACGAGGGAACCGCGCACGCGAGCTCGTTCTCGAAACCTTTCAAGACGTAGCCGCGATTCTGCAGCTTCGCGACGAGATCAGTGCATACGAGCGGACACAACTCGATCTGAATAGGACACTCGCGCTGGTCATAGAACAGCTCGAGCGCATCGAGATCCTCGTCAGTGACGGCCACGCCGAGGCCGAGGCCAAGCACCTTGTTCATCGGTGAACCAGGTTGCCCGCACACACCTCGACCGCCGCCGACCTCTATCGAGGCGGCGCCGCCGGGAACTCCGACACCTGCGCCAACGGCGCAGAAATCGATCTCGGTTCGTTCGACTCGCCTTGCCAACTCCAGCGTGGCATGAAGCATGCGCATAGACTTTAGTCGATGAAAGTTGCGACGTGGAACGTCAACGGGATCCGGGCGCGTGACGCACCGGTCCACGAGTTCATCGACAAAGAACAGCCCGACGTCCTGTGCCTCCAGGAAATCAAAGCGTCGCTCGATCAGCTGCCGGTGTGGCTCTGCGATCTCGAAGGCTACTGGTGTTACTGGCACGGTGACAAAGGCTACTCAGGCGTGGGCCTTCACGTACGCAAAGCCACATTCCCCGACCGCCCCGAGTTCTCCCATCCCGCGTTCGACTACGAACGGCGCATTGCTGCCGTCACGCTCCCGTGGGCGACAGTGGCTTCGATCTACGTACCGAACGGGGGCAAGGACTTCGAGGCGAAGATGCGCTTCCTCGAGGCAATGGTCCGCTATGCCGCGGAGTTCGAGCATACGGGGCAGCCGCTCATTCTGTGCGGCGACATGAACGTGGCGCGCACCGACATGGACGTGCATGCGAAAGAGCGGAAGCCCGGCATTATCGGTCAGCGCGCCGACGAGCGCGCGCTCATCGACAGCCTCCTCGGACACGGGCTCGTGGACGTGCACCGCACGCTCGATCCGAGCAACACGGATCTGTTCACGTGGTGGGCGCCATGGCGCAACATGAAGGCGCGCAACATCGGCTGGCGGTTGGACTACGTGATCGCGAGCCAATCAATCGCGTCGCGCGCCTCGTCATGCGTCGTGCAGCGCGAGTTCGGCAGCAGCGACCACGGCCCCGTCATCGCGACCTTTGCATCGTAGGGCCGGTCCTTGGGACCGGCCGGTCCGACAGGACCGGCTCTACACGTCCTCGACGACCGACCACGCGTTCGCCAGATCTTCGCCAACAGCCAGGTGGTTCAGCGCAAAATCAGCCTGGCGAAACGCTTCGAGAAGCAACTCACAATCGAGCCGGCGCGCCGTATCGCGGCACTGGCGCGCCGCTTCTACCCGTAGCAGCGCGAGCGCCGCTTCCAGTCCTCGCACGATCGTTTTCACGCCCCGGCCCTGATACGCGGTCCACGAGGCAAACGCCTTCGCGGCAAGGAAGCGATTGATCGGCGCTCGATGCTCGGACCACACCGGGCGCACGTTATTCGTCCACGCGTCATCCAGACCTTCTTCATCACCGGGCGGTTTGAGATCGTCGGGGACGGCGGCGATCACTTCGTCGCGCAGATGCAGGCTCGGTGCGAGCACCTCGACCGGCCTCGCCTCGACCACATCATGCGGCAACTCCCAGACCGCCTCGGACAACGACAGGCCGCCCGGCCGCCACCGCCGCAACAGATCGGCGTCGCGCATCAGCGTGGCCAGGATCGACTCAGGCTGTTCCTGCACATCCGCGCAGCGGCCGACCATGTGACGTTCCCACGCGGTGTAGCCCTCGAGATCCATCAGCACTCGCGGATGCAGCAGCGGCGGAAGATCGTCGGGCGTGACGATGAGTCCATCGTAATCGGCATCCGGAAACGCCGGCGGCTCGGCAACGATCTCGACCGGTCCGTCGCTGAACAGCATTGACGCAGCGGTTGGACAGAAGTGCGAGAGCGAGACGAACGTACCGCGCCGATCCTGGACAGACACGCGCGGAAAATGCCGGCACGTTGTCGGTAGATACGGCTCGCCGAGATCGCGATGCACGATGCAGCGCTTGCCGGTGCTGTCGTAGAACACGCATCGGCCCTGAGTATCACGCTCCAACATCGCCCCGATGCCGTCGGGAAGATCGGGCTCTACGACGAATGGATAGGCCGCGCCGGCGGTGGCCGCGACCTGCAGCCGTGCCCCTACCAGCGCATCGCTCAGGGACCGATAGACGGGGAGTTCAACCGGCACATCCCAGTCAGCGGTGCAACACGCGCCGGAGTGGCGACAGCGGTAATCGGCATGAAAACCGAGCGCGAAGACATTCTTTGAACCCATTGACCCGATTGAGCTTATCTCTTCGTACAGAACTATTACAGTGCGTCGGCCGCGGCCCTGCTATGGTTTGGCGATTTCTCTGACGACAGCAAGCAGGGAGGACCTTCTACGTCAATGGCGACACCGATGCTTATGTATGGGCGCAAACATCAGCATGGCCTGAACTGGATTACGGCCATCGCGATGACCGGTTTTCATATTGGGGCCGTAGCCGCGCTCTTCTATATCGACTACGGCGCGATGCTCGCCGCACTCATTCTCTACTATGCCGGCGGCATGCTCGGCATCGGAATGTCGTATCACCGGTTGCTGACGCACCGCAGCTACAAGACGACCAGATTCATCGAGTACTTTCTCACAATCTGCGGCACGCTCGCGCTCGAGGGCGGTCCGATCTTCTGGGTCGCAACGCATCGCATCCATCATCAGAAGTCGGATCAGGACGGCGATCCGCACACGCCTCGTGAAGGCACGTTCTGGGCCCATATGGGCTGGATTCTCATGGGCGAGGGACTCCATCACGACGCCTCGGTCCTCGCGAAATACGCGCCGGATCTCAGCAAAGATAAGTTCCACGTCTGGCTCTCCAACTGGCACTGGCTCACCAACGTTGCCGTCGGCATCGCGCTTCTCGCCTATGGCGGCATCCCGTACGTGTTGTGGGGCATCTTCTTCCGTACGACTGTCGGCCTGCATGCCACCTGGTTGGTGAATTCGGCCACGCACCTCTGGGGCGCGCGCCGCTTCCAGACCCGCGACGACTCCACCAACAACTGGTGGGTGGCACTCCTCACCTTCGGCGAAGGCTGGCATAACAACCATCACGCGCACCCGACCAGCGCCCGTCACGGTCTGGCCTGGTATGAGCTCGATCAGAACTGGATCGGCATCCGGACTCTGCAGCTCCTCGGCCTGGCGTGGGACATCAAGGTCGCCAAGATAAGGCAGCCACTCCCCGAAGAGGCCGTCGTCCCGGCCGGCGAAGCGGTCGCTTAGGAACAACTCAAGATTCACGACTCAAAGCTCACACACAGAGACGGGGTGGGAGGCGCAGCGCCTGCTACCCCGTTCGTGCGTACACGCACATTGTTTGAGTTTTGCCTTTTGAGTTTTGAGTTTCTAGAATCACCACGTGACCAGGCGGCAAAAGGCGATCGCATTCTTCGTCGCGTTGTGCGTGCTGCTCGTCGCAGCCGCCATCTCGCTGAACATCGGCTGGATCATCGCCAATGCCGGCCGCATTATCCCGATCATCCTCGGCATCGTCCTGTTTGGGCTGATCATCGCCGGGCTCATCGTCTACACGGTGTTCCTCGTCCTTGAAATCAGGCGGAACGAGGAGCATGACAGCTTCATCAACTCGGTCACGCACGAACTGAAAACACCAATCGCCTCCATCAAGCTGTATCTCGAGACGCTGCAGTCGCGACCCGTGCCCGAAGCGCGGCGGCAGGAGTTCTACGACATCATGCTGGCCGACACGGCGCGGCTCCATCACACCGTGGAGCAGGTCCTGAAAGCCGGTGCGGTCCGGGAGAAGCGCAAGACCATTGCACGTGGGCCGGTGGACATGGCGGCGCTCGCTGCCGAGTGTGTGAACCTCGCCGTCGTTCGACACCACCTGGAGTCCGACGCAATCGTGCTCGAGTCGCCAGACCGCGCGCCGATGGTCAGCGGCGACGCCGAGGAATTGCGCACGGTCATCACGAATCTCCTCGACAACGCGGTGAAGTATTCAGGACAGACGG
>Ga0126304_10000161_pt1 | contig 22520 bp, 25 predicted proteins | sample Plot25_FD_92538 | JGI IMG/M metagenome (GOLD analysis project Ga0126304, IMG submission 92538) | Serpentine soil microbial communities from UC McLaughlin Reserve, CA, USA - Plot25 | ecosystem: Environmental > Terrestrial > Soil > Grasslands | place: USA: UC McLaughlin Reserve, Lake County... | reverse complement strand
TACATCGATCGTAATTGCTGAGAAAATTATACAAATAATTCGTGGGGTTATTTAAAATCCAAGCTTTACCAATAAACAATCAAGAAAAAATTTAGCCATGGATTATTTTTCTTTTGATATCAGAATAGAATAGTGAAAATGATAGTTTTTGATATACAGTAATAATTCTTTATTTTGTGCCTCAAAATTAAAAGCCAAAAAGGGGTTTATCCTACTACTACTACTTATTACTATAAAAGCGAATCCGATAATTGTTATTTAAATCTCAAATTAATTCTGTTCTAATAATAGATGCATCATACTAACTATGGTATTAGAATCTCTATATACAAATATTAAGGGTATTTTAATAGCCATTTCATATATGCGTAGTTATATGGCTGATACTTGGACAAATATGTGGAAGTTAAATAGTGAAGAACTAAGGTCCAAAGCTGTTCTGTGGAGAGAAGAGCCAGCCATTATTAAAATTCGAAGACCGAGCAGACTTGATCGCGCGCGCAGATTAGGATACAAAGCCAAACAAGGTATCATCGTTGTTCGTGCAAGATTAGGCAGAGGGGGTATGAGAAAGCAGAGACCTGTAGCAGGTAGGCGTCCTAAACATATTGGTGTCGTGCATATTAAACAAGGAATAAGTATGCGAAAAGTGGCAGAAAGAAGAGTAAACGAAAGATTCCCAAATTTGGAGGTATTAGGTTCTTATTATTTGCATAAGGACGGAATGTATCTCTGGTATGAAATAGTGCTTGCAGATCCAAATCATCCATCTATTTCCAAAGATAGGGAAATGCGAGGCAAACTCAAGGCTTTCGCAAAATAAAAAATGCACTCTACTGATATTAGATACGTACATCTCAATACTCTAGACATAAATCACATAATGTATTTATATTGAACATTAAATCTTACGACAAAATTTAACCATTAAGATTATTTAATAATGTCTTGACAGATTTTATGATTTTTTCGACATCTGTATCTATGGTGTCTTTCTCTATTGTGATATAATAAAAATTACTTTGGTTCGCTAATGTGAGAGTTTTGACCTTTTCATTAAGGGTGAATGTAAACTCAGTTTTTCCAATAGAAGATTCAAAGTTTTTTCTTAACTGGAACCTTGTAGCCTCTATAAAACACTCATTTCTGACTTCATCGGGCTGCAGTAATGGTGTCACTCCATTACGTATCTGTCCAGCCAGAGTCCTGCCGAATTTATTTATTACTCCAACGTAACGTATCTTTGGTGATAATTCAATAATCTTACGACATCTCTCTCTATATTTTTGAATGTCTTTCTGAGATGTTTCGTAGTTAGCCATACATTGTACTTGTTCGCCGTAAATATATATTCTGATAGTAAAAATTCAGGAAAAGCATTTCGTCAAATTCCATAATATGTTCATTCAAAACGTAGAACCATAAATTATTGTTATACCCATATAGTGAGTTATTCTACAAAAATATAAATCCAACTCTGTTCTGTCTTGACCGGGTACGTTTTCAATGGTTTTTCTGCCGGGAGATTCTGCGGGACTCCGTCTTCTAATTTGAAGATGGACATATGCAAAGGACATGTGACGGTCTTTTCCTCCACGTTCATAAATCCAGTGGATAAATCGGCGTATGCATGAGTGCATATCCTATCTGTAGCAAAAAGTTTATTTTCTGATTTAGCTATAAGTATCTTCTTATCTTTATAATCAAAATCCATTAAATCTCCATTTTTTATTGAATGCTCCTCGCATACTTTTATCCATTCTGACATACTTAGATTTCTATTCTTTTATCTATATTTGTAGTGTTTCTCGAAAAGGTCCTGAGTTTCTCTATAGCGCGACTTCTCTATTTCTAAGATCTGTTCCATTGCTTCATCTGTCTTGAGCATAAGCGATTTGCCAGACCATTTGTTTTCAATTAGATAATTGATCCATGCTCTAATAGTTGGTCCCATCTTTCTTGATAATGGTTCCAAAAAACCGTTAACGATTTCTCTTTTCGCTCCATCCCTACTTAATCCTCTACACATTAAATAAAATAGCTGGGATTCATCCAACTGTGCTACTGATGCGGAATGGGTTGCTTTTACCTCGTTAGTTTGGATCTCAAGTCCTGGAATGGCATCTGATTTAGCACCTTTGTCTAGCAGAATTGCATGTCCAGCGAGGTAAGACTCGGCAGCTTTGGCATCCTTTTCTATTTTTATCATGCCTTTAAACAACGATTTAGAAGTATCTTTCATAACAGACTTGACAAGTACTCTTCCTCTTGAGTTATGACCTAGGTGAATCAAATTAGAGGTAACATCGAATGATTGATTTCCTATACCGAAGATGATTTCAACGTCTTCGCCAGACGATCCTGGACCTTTCATTATGCTGTCAATTTTATATCTTGATAACTGTGTGCCAAACATTCCTAAATACCAGGACATTTTAGCATCTCTATCGATGAAAGCCTTCCTATTTGAGAAATTTATGGTATCTCCGCTCATTGCTTGCAGTGTTACCATTTCAAGACGAGAATTAGGATGTACATGACATTCAACTAACTCAAAGTAAGCCTGTTGAATATTATTATTTGTAGCGTTGGGTGGAGCATAAATCTCCTGAACTACTGTCGCTTTAGAGCTAATATCTGCAACAACAATATTCCGTCCTATTGAAGAGATCCCATTGTCTGCCAGTGAATTTACAATTCTTATTGGTTCTTCAAGAATTACATTTTTTGGAATATAAATAAAAATACCTGATTGAAAAGCAGCAGCTTCTAATGCAAGGAATTTGTCTTCAGTATAATCCAACTGATTAGCAGATAGAGTTGCCTTTATAAGATCTTCATGCTGTATTATCGCTTCTTTTAAATCGGATATAATAACCCCTTGTTTTGCAATTTTATCAGGGATAAATATTCGATTTGTGGAAGAGCCAATTTGTAATATACCAGTACCATGTTCTAATTCATCGAGTCTATCTACAAGATCTTTGTATGGCTCTGATCTTATAGTTCTATCTGGCAGATGGATATATTCTGGCTTCAAACGGTTGGCATCGGAGTATTTACTATAAAGGGGTGAAACTTCGACAGGCAGTGATTCATAATTGGATAACGCTTTTTCTCTCATGCGTATTAGCCAATCTGGCTCTCTGTTTTCTGTTGTTATTGTATTAATATGCTGACTGTTAATAGTAGATAAAATAACCAACCAGCTAATATCATTCCTTAATAAGAAAAAGAGTGTGTATGCTATTAACCTACTGAGCCTTCCATTTCAAGCTTTACAAGTCTATTCAGCTCTACCGCATATTCCATTGGTAATTCTTTTGTGAATGGCTCCATGAATCCACCAACGATCAGTGATAGTGCATCAGACTCTGAAAATCCTCTACTCATCAGATAAAAGATTTGATCTTCTCCAATCTTTCCTACACTTGCTTCATGTGATATTGTTGCATCTTCTTCATTTACTTCTACATAGGGATATGTGTCAGTTCTTGAATTTTCGTCTAATAGCAATGCATCGCATCTGACGTTAGATTTTACACCTGTAGCACCTTTTGCAACGTGCAATAGTCCCCTATATGTTGTTCTACCAGTATCTTTGCTAACTGACTTGCTTGTAATTCTGGAGGTTGTATTTGGTGCCAGATGTACTGCTTTTGCACCTGCATCTTGATGTTGACGGGCGCCTGCGAAAGCTATTGACACCACTTCTGCATGAGCATTCTTTCCTAACATATAGACACCTGGATATTTCATGGTCAGTCTGCTACCTATATTTCCATCAATCCATTCAACTGTGGCGTTCTCATATGCATACGCTCTCTTAGTTACGAGGTTGTATACATCCTTACTCCAGTTTTGGATTGTAGTGTACCTAATCTTGGCACCCTTCTTTGCAATTAACTCTACAACTGCAGAGTGTAATGATTCGGTAGTATAAACTGGTGCAGTACATCCTTCAATGTAATGAACTTCTGCATTCTCGTCGGCAATAATCAGAGTTCTTTCGAACTGGCCAATATTTTCTGCATTGATTCTAAAGTATGCTTGTAAAGGAAGGTCAACTTTTACATTTGGTGGAACGTAAATGAAGGATCCGCCTGACCAAACAGCACTATTTAGTGCTGCAAATTTATTATCTTCTGGTGGGATGACCTTTCCAAAGTGTTTTTTCATAAGTTCTGGATATTCTTTAACTGCAGTATCTGTATCGACAAAAATTACACCTTGTTTCTGAAGATCTTCTCTTAGATTATGATATACTACTTCCGACTCATACTGAGCGCCTACACCTGCTAGGAACTTCTTTTCTGCCTCTGGAATGCCAAGCTTATCAAAGGTATTTCTTACAGATTGTGGAACATCATCCCAGCTTTTACTTTGTTTTTCGGATGCTTTGGCATAATAATATATATTCTGAAAATCAATTTTTGAAATATCTCCACCCCAATTTGGCATTGGCTTGCTCATAAAGACATCATACGATCTTAATCTAAAGTCTCTCATCCAATCAGGCTCACCTTTCATTTTGCTAATCTCTTCAACAGTGCCTCGTGAGAGACCTTTTTTACTCAGAAATACATAAAGCTCTGTAGAGTCCTTAAAGTCATACTTACTATAATCCATATTCAGTTCTTCTGTAGTCATATGTATATATAACGCTGTTATGTTTTATATATATATATCTCTCTCTCTGACAGTACGCTCAGCATAAAAGCAATAGCAAATACTAAATAAGTCCTTATAATGACTAAAAAGAGCACTAATACTAACCTTCGTTCAGGATATGCTTAGCCAGCTCAAAAGTACCTCTAATCGTGTGGATTTTAGACTCAATCGAGTGGATGCCTTTTTTCCTCAATTCTTCCTGGGTGAATGGGCCTATTGCTATTACCACCTTTACTTTTCTGATTAGTGATCGGACATCAGAGGATGATATACTTTCCATAATTTCAAAAAATGACAAAGCTGTAGAGGAGCTTGTAAAAATAATGGCGTCTACTCTTTTTTTTTCTAAAAGCAAAATAAAATCTTTCCAAATGACATTGATATTGGCAGTTCGGACATCATACAAGAATAATTCGTCTACTTTTATACCAATTTTGCCCAGATCTCTAGCAATGAAGTCATTTGATGCGCTACTTCGCGGAATGATAATTCTTCTTTGTGATATGAGATTCATTTTTGTGAATAGTTCCACCAATCCCTTGGCAGAATATTTTTCTGGCATCAAATGGACATTTATTCCGCGGTTAACGAGACATTCTCTGGTTTTTGGTCCTACTGCTATAATAGTTCTATTATTTAATAGAGAGATAATCTGATCAGTTTTCTTCATTGTATTTGCGAGCTCAAATAATACATTCACAGCCCACTGGCTCATAAACGCACAATAATCATGTTCTTCTTCGTTTATCTCATTGATAAATTCTAAAATAACTTTAGGATCTCTTGGCACTATTTCTATAGTAGGTAAGGCGATAGTCTTACCGCCTTCCATTTTGACAAGGTGTGAAAATTCCTCAGAATCAGCATCATTTCGTGTTATCGCAAGTATTTTATTAACTAAACTTCGAGACAGATAGGTCACTTACCAAACCATGCAATCTTCTTACACAATGTAACAACTTTACCAATTACAATAATGGCAGGTGGTTTGACCCTAGAATATTCAACTTTACGTACAATGTCGATAAGAGTGCCGCTGATAACTCTTTGTGTTTTAAGAGTTCCATTTTCAATTATGGCAATCTCTGTATTTCTACTCATTCCTGCATCTATCAGATTACAGCAAATCTGTTCCAACTTCTCTATTCCCATGAGTATTACAATGGTATCTGCAGCATCTGCTAATCTATCCCATTTGACAATTGATTCAGCCTTATTCTCATCTTCATGACCAGTAACAATTGCAAGAGATGATGCATATTGCCTATGTGTTAATGGAATCCCAGCATAAGCAGCAGCCCCTATAGCAGAAGAAATTCCAGGAATTATTTCAAATTCGATTCCATTATCAAAAAGAAATTCGGCCTCTTCTCCTCCTCTTCCAAAGATAAATGGATCTCCGCCCTTCAATCGCAAAACCCTCTTTCCTTGTTTAGCAAGCTTCACCATTTGAATATTTGTATTGTCCTGATGAGTTGTCGAATCGCCTACTGCTCTTCCGACATAGATCTTTTCGGATTCAGCAGGAATTTGATTAATAATCTCTTTGCTAACTAATCTATCATAAAGTACAACATCGCAATGTTTCAAAAGTTCCATTCCTTTCACGGTGATTAACTTTGGATCACCGGGTCCTGCGCCGCAAAGGAACACTTTGCCCGTGTTTTTCATTTTTTATTCCACCTTTCCACTGCATCGCGCCAGTCTTCTGAGAGTTTTATGACATCTTCTTTTATAAGCATGTCAGCAACCATTGTTCCAAGTTTAAGGGGATTTTTTATACTTCCGCTCTTTTTTAGACTGATAGATCTAATCCCATCCGCTGAAAATACAGATGCATACAGTGTTATTTTCTTGCGGTCAGAGTTGGTAAGTGCAATGGCACCAACAGGAAATCTGCATCCTCCCTCTATTTTACTTAACATCTCACGTTCAGCATCAACTTCAGCTCTAGATTGTTTATCCTCAATACTCTTCAGAAGTCTAATTAATGAATGATTATTCTTTCTACAGATAATTGCTATTGCACCTTGGCCAGGTGATGGCATAAAACTTCTAATATTAAACCTTTCTACAATGACATCTTTCATTCCAAGTCTAATTAAACCTGCTTCTGCAAGGACTACAGCGTCATATTCTCCATTGATCGATTTCTTGACTCTAGTCTCGACATTTCCACGAATTGGCTTGACGTTTAAATCAGGACGTCTTCTCATTATCTGAATCGCTCGCCTTAAACTACTAGTTCCAACTATCGAACCTTTAGGAAGATCGCTCAATTTCAGTTTTTTTTCATTAACCAATACATCATTAGGTCTTGCTCGTTTTGGTATCGATGCAAGGATTAGCTCATCGTTAAGATCAGACGGAAGATCTTTCAAACTATGAACAGCAAAATCAATACTCCCTTTCATTACAGCGTCATTTAACTCTTTTTCAAAAATTCCCTTTTCATCAATTGTAAATATGGGTCTCTTGTCTACATCACCTTTGGTAGTAATTGTAATAATTTCACATTCAATAGAAGGATTAAATTTTCGTAATGCGGCTACTGCTATTTGAGTCTGAACAACAGCAAGTTTGCTCCCTCTTGTACCTACCTTTAAACTGATGGTCATGAGCTTTCTTTTATCCTTCGTAATGCATCGCCGTAGAATTCTATAGTCTTGTATACATCGTCTTCGCTATGGGAAGAGGAAACAAAACAGGTCTCAAATTGAGAAGGGGGAATGAAAATACCTTTCTTCAGCAATTCATCAAATAGGAGCCTGAAGTTTTTAGTATTAGATTTCTTTGCGCTTTTGGAATCATTTACTTTTTCACCACTAAAGAACAATTGAAACATTGATCCAATCGTATTTAGTGTAAAGTTCAGTTTGGCATCTTCTAGCTCATCTTTAATTCCATTAATTAAAGAATCACAAGTTTTGGCGATACTTGGATATATTTCATTCTTTGACATAATCAGACTTTCAATGGTAGATATACTAGCTGAAACAGAAACCGGATTGCCAGCATATGTACTTGCTTGATATACTCCACCTAGTGGAGCCAATTGCTGCATTATTTCTTTCTTGCCAGCAATTGCTGCTATAGGAAAACCATTTCCCATTGCCTTAGCGAGTGTTGCCAAATCAGGTTTAATTCCAAAGAATTCGCTAGCACCGCCTAGGGCAAGTCTAAATCCAGTTATAACTTCGTCAAATATTAGAATAATGTCATTTTGCTGTGTTATCTTTCTGACGTCATTGAGATATTGTTTTTCTGGTAATATTAGGCCCATGTTTGCAAATATTGGTTCTATTATGACACAAGCAATATCATCGTTCTTGGTTATTACTCGATCCAATTCTTCGGAATCGTTATAAGGAATTACCAGAGTCTGCGATGTGGCCTCTTCTAGGCTGCCGTCAGAGAGCGATAAACCTCCAGCACCTGAGCCAGCATTTACCAAGACATAGTCATAAGAACCATGATAGCAACCATCAAATTTTAAGATTTTTTTCTTCTTTGTAAATGCACGTGCTAATCTAATAGCATTCATTGTTGCCTCTGCGCCTGTATTTACAAGCCTTGTCATCTCGGCACAAGGAACAACTTCTTCTATCAGTTCGGCCAGCTTTACTTCTTTTTCAGTCGGGACACCATAGAGGTTTCCAATGTCGAGTTGATTCTTTACGGTTTCGGTTACCGTAGGATGAGCATGACCAAGTAAGATTGCACCATATCCCATACAATAATCAATAAATATTTCATGATCAGCTGTAACAATCTTACTACCATTGGCAGAAACTGCAAAAAATGGATACGGTTCATAAAAACGTACAGGACTGTTAACTCCATATGGCATTACATTCCTTGCTCTATTGAACAAAGATTCTGATCTGCTAAGCATCTAATAGTAGAATTCTTGCCTACAAAACGTTATAATTGTATCGTGTGACATAAAATCAACCATTCAGTAATTTGGCCATTTGCTTTGCGTAATAAGTAATTATTATATTAGCGCCTGCTCTCTTTATAGATGTTAAAAACTCAGTCATTACAGCATCTTCATCAATCCATCCTTCATCTGCTGCTGCTTTGATCAAAGCATATTCTCCAGAGACACTATAAGCGCAGACAGGAAGAGTAGTCGTAGTCTTAGCCTGATAAATAAGATCCAGATATGGAATGGCAGGTTTTATCATTATAATGTCCACGCCTTCGTTAATATCAAATTCTATTTCTCGAAGTGCTTCCCTAGCGTTGCTAGTTGGCATTTGATAACTTCTTCTGTCGCCAAATTCTGGCGTTGAATGGGCTACATCTCTAAAGGGCCCATAAAGTGGCGATGCTTGTTTTGCAGAATATCCAATAATTCCAGTATCAGAAAAACCTGCATCATCTAGTCCTTCACGAATAGCCTTCACTTGACCATCCATCATAGCGGATGGAGCAACAAAATCTGCTCCAGCACCTGCATGACTAATAGCAACTTTTCTTAAAGTGGCTATACTAGTATCATTATCCACTTTTTGATTCTTTATTATGCCACAGTGACCGTGGGAGGAGTACTGACATAAACATACATCTGTAATAATGGCAATACTGTCTCCAAAGTGTTTGTGAATAATATCAGTAGATTGTTGTACAATTCCTTTATCATCAAAGGCAGAAGTTGCATTGTCATCTTTGTAAGATGGAATGCCAAAAAGAAGAATTGCTCTGATCCCGAGGTCTGCAATTGACTCTATATTCTTGATTACCTTGGAAATAGGTATTCTTCGTATATCAGGCATCGATTCAATAACTTGAGTTTTTTCAATTCCTTCTTTAATAAATACAGGACAAATTAGATCCTTAACCGAAAGGCGAGTTTCCTGCAAAATATCGCGAATTGCAGGACTCCGTCTTAAACGACGCAATCTAACAGTTGGAAATCCAATATTTCCACTATTGTTATTTGTTTTCATAGCTGAACAGCTTTATGATGAGCTTCATAAAATCATCTTCTTTTTCATTATACTTTTCCATCTCTTTTCTAAGGTTGTTCATTGGAGAAGAAAGAATCCCTTCAACAATAGCATATGAAAGTTTTTCGATTATCTTGGATTCTTCGGGTCCTATTTTTTTTCCTAAAATAGAAAATGCTTTTTTGAGTTCGCGATCTCTAATAGTATCTACGTTCTTGAAAACAGAATCAACAATGGGGTCGGCCTTTTTTCTCTTATACATAGTATGCATAGAATTCATTTCGATATCAATTAATCTCTCGGCTGAACCAATTTCATTTTTGCGAGAACGTGTATTCTTTTCTACTATCTCTGCTATTTGATCCATATTTATCAATTTGACTTTACTTACTGATGCAACTCCTTCTTCTACAGTTCTTGGATTTGAAAGGTCTAAAATCATCATTCCATTTTCCCGTTTACTCATGGCCTTTTCAATCCTATCATATGTAACTAAGTAATACGGCGCAGTGGTAGAAACAAAAATTAAATCAATCTCATGTAATATTTCAAGTGCTTTCTCAAATGGAGTAGGCTCACCTCCTACAGTATCAGCAAATGACTTAGCCCTTTGAAATGTCCTGCTTGTAACTAGAAAATTAATATCTCGTTGTTTTAATGATTTGGCTACTAGACTTGCACCCTCTCCTGTTCCTATAAGTATAATACCTTTACTTTTTAGATCTTCAAAGTATTCTTCTGCCAGATTAACTGCGATTGATCCAATTGAAATACTTCCTTTATTGAGAGAAGTGCTAGTCCTAACTTTGCTACCGACTTTTACTGCTCTATCAAACATAGCCAAAAGATTAGAACCGGCATAATGGTTTTTATTAGCGAAGTCAAATGCTCGCTTTACCTGACCTAGTATTTGATCTTCGCCTATCACTAATGAATCCAGTCCTGATGCCAGTTTGAGCAAGTGAAGAACAACATCTCTATCTTTGCTAATTTCGGCGGTGTTTTTTATTTCACCAACTGGTAGGCCAACTATCGAACCCCAAACTTCTAGCAATTTTTTTTCAAAAGGACCTGTGCCGGCAGCGAAAACCTCAACCCTGTTGCATGTCTGAATTATAACACATTCTCTAATGCTACAATTTTCTAGAATCTTTTTATATGCATAATCGATGTCAATGAAGGCAAACTTTTCAAGAAGATGAATAGGAGCATTTCTGAAGGTTACCCTGGCATTGATTACTTGTAACGTTTGTATCATGCTAGATGATAAAGTCATTATTTATTCTTATTCTCCCATTTCTCCAATAGCTTTAGCGTTGTGCTTTTAGCATCTTCAAATCTGTCCTCCTTAATAAGGTTCTGAATTTGTTGGTCATGGATAAGTGAATACAGGAATTCCTTTCTCTTATCAACAGTTTTAATCTTTGGTTTTGCAGCAATACGCGCAAACTCCTGCAATTTTGTATTTTCGATATCTGACCTTTTGATTACTCTTCTTAAAATCCGTTCAGCTTTTATTCTAACTTTTCGTGCCATTATAGGACTCTTACCAGAGGTTGATATAGCCACCTGCATTATTCCCTCAATATTAATGATGGAGGCATAGGAAAAGTCACTATAGAGAGGATCATCGGCAGCATATACAAATGAACCCATTTGACGGCCTTTGTCAACAAGCTTGCGATTCAGCGATTTATCATTAGTAGCAGCTAAAATCAGAAATGGATTTTTGTAATCATCAAGTATGTTGGCATCTTTCAATTTTGCCTTAACAACTTGTATCTTGCCATCTTTATCTAGATTGAGCAAATATCGATTAAAACGGTTACTAATAACTATAATTTTACAGTTCTGGCCTAAAAGTCCACGTACCTTTCTTACACCTTCGGTGCCACCACCTATCACTATGACATATTTACCATCAAGATTCAGGTCAACAATCAATTAATACACCAATAGCTATTAACAAGGAAACTGAGGTGAATTCTTTATTTAATCGTTACATTAACATTTAAAGTCTCTTCTGTTGCTTTGTACCATTAATCCTCTATTGGAATTCAAACAATCGTCTTGGAATGCTAAATATGATGCTAATATGACTTTCTATCACATTCCATTTTACTTTGTTAAGATATCTAATTAAGATTGTTATCAGGCGTTAAAAGTGTCAAAGTTTATGCAATTACAATTTTAATTATGATATATCTGTTAATCTTTTAGGAAATAAAATTACTATTACTAATATATTTTATGAGATTATACTAGAATAATCCATCTCAATGAATCTTCAATAAAGTATAAAAGAAAACTATGTGAATTCTTCTATTCTATGATTTTAAAACTGAAACTCGCCTCAAAACTAATTAGTGGCCATATTAGTTTGAATTATAGCCTTGCAAGAAGATAACCACCAGACAACCTCTTTTGATCTTGATAGTATCGATGAGATTGGACCAGCCACCAAAGGTCGTTTAGTAGAGTCTGGATTTAGATCTCTTAAAGATCTAATAGTGCGAGGGCCAGCAGATATTGCTGAGGCTACTGGAATGGAGATAGAAAAGTCGATTTATCTTTGCAACAAGGCGAGAATGAGATTGGAGGAAATGGGGATAATTGACAAGAGCTTTGTTACAGCTACCAAACTTTATGAGAAAAGGAAACAGGAAGAAAGGATTTCAACTGGATCAAAGAATTTAGACGAACTTTTTGTTGGAGGAATCGAGACCAGATCTGTAACAGAAGTCTACGGCGAGTACGGTACGGGCAAAACTCAAATATGTCACACTCTATGTATACTAGTTCAACAAAGCAAATCGCAAGGAGGACTAAGGGGTAAGGCAATTTATATCGACAGCGAAAATACGTTTAGACCTGAACGAATAGTTTCTATAGCAAACGCAAGAAATTTGGATCCCTACAAGTCTCTAGAAAACATAATTGTTGCAAAAGCATACAACAGCGCACATCAGGAATTGATTCTCGAAGAAACAGGTGCTATTATTGATAGCAATAATGTAAAATTGCTAATCGTTGATTCTGCAGTAGCACACTATCGAGCTGAATTTCTTGGACGAGGGACTCTATCGGAAAGACAACAAAAGCTTAATAAATTTATGCACATGCTGGTAAGAATTGCAGAAACTTACGCGGTTGCCGTTTTGGCCACTAATCAGATACAATCTTCTCCCGATGCAATCTTCGGAGATGCATATAGGCCGACTGGCGGGCATGTAGTAGCTCATACCAGCACATATCGTGTATATCTCAAACGATCCGGTAAGAACCGAATAGCCAGAATGGTCGACAGCCCCTATCATCCGGAACGAGAAGTATTATTTACTTTATCTGAACAAGGTGTTGCCGATCCTGAAGAGTAAGTCTTAAAATCAGTAGATAATATTAAATTAAGGGTTTTGGTAATGGATTTGTCATGCCAAGCTCACACGGTACAAGAAGAAAATCTCGATCTGTTCTTACTAAAGATAAAGCTGCTAGGGGAATTTCGTATCTGCTTATTGATTATAAGGTTGGTGATAAAGTTATTGTAGATGTGGATCCGGCAGAACATAATACAACTCCTCACAGGAGATTCCAAGGAAAAGTTGGTATTGTAGAAGAAGTTGGTAGAAGGACATTAAAATTGGCTGTAATGATAGGAGAGAAGCAAAAATTTTTGTGTACGAAGCTTAATCATATTAAACCCTTAACTACCGAAATGGACAACCGAAAATGACAGATATAATCAAAAAAGAAATTATTACGATTCCACAGGTAAAGGAAATCTTGGAAGCAGTCAAGACAGATGATATGGACCAGATCCAAAGATGGACTTTTGACTATGTTGGGAAGTTTGCAAAGGTAGATTCAAATCTTGCCCCCAGAATGGTAAGCCAACTAATTGAAAAATGTGACTTAAAAGAAGAAGAGGCAGTAGAAATTGTCAATGCCTTGCCTAGTTCCATAGAAGAACTAAGAGCATTCACATTTGGATGGAAAAAACTTATTCTTACAGATACTTTGGAAAAAATGCTAAATATACTCAAAATGGGTACTGAAAGTTAAATAAAAAGTAATCAGTAAATATACTGGGAAGTATATTGTCAGCATCGCCGACAGGTTACTCTGATAACAGGACAAGCATGTCTAGTTCCGGAGAACAGCAATTTCAAAGAAAATATGAGGAATATGCTTATATATTAGATTTTATGCTTAGAGGAAAATCAAACACAGTAAGAGGAAGAGAAGGCATAATCATTCAGGCCATTGGAGAGGAGCGTTTAACCCTGTTGGAATTACTTGGCGTTCAAAATATGAGTTTTGAAGTTGGAGAGCGAGTGTATATTGGGCGCGAAGGTCGAGATAAAGTGATAAGTGTTCTTGGCAGATTGGATTATGACAATATCTCACAGTCAGCGAAAAATGAACTTCCAAACATAGTAGAAACAATTGTGATTGCAAACGAGAAAAGGTTCATAGATTATATGAATATGTCTCAGCCAATAACACCAAGAATTCACGCCCTCGAACTGATTCCGGGAATAGGGAAAACATATATGATGACGATAATCAAGGAGCGAGACAAAAAAAGATTTGAATCATTTGAAGATATTCAAAATAGAGTTGGATTAAGAGATCCGGCAAAACTTATAGCAAAAAGAATCATAGATGAAATTGCTGGCGAAGCTAGAATGAATCTGTTTGTTAGAAAATGAAATGGTCAAAAAGAAAATCCTTTGGCCAGCATACGCTCATAGATAATAGAATTTTATCAAGGATTATTGATGCTTCACAAATTACTAGAGAAGAGATTGTTTACGAAGCGGGAACTGGAAGTGGAGTTTTAACAAATCAACTTTGCAAAAGTGCCAAACTAGTTACCTCTTTTGAAGTAGACAGGGAAATTTATAAAAAAGCATGTCGTCTCTGTTATAGTCATTCGAATTTAAAGTTAATAAATGCAGATATTTTCAAAATTTATGATTTGCAATTTGATATTTTCATCTCAAATCTTCCTTACTCAAGAAGTAGAGATGCTTTACAATGGTTGCCATTTCAAAAATTTAAACGAGCTATAATTATGACACAAAAAGAGTTTGTTGATAAATTACAAGCCAAGCCCGGAGAAAAAAATTATCGAGCAATTACAGTGTTAAGTCAACACTGTTTTAACATAGAAAGGCTATTTAATGTAAGAAAAGAAGCATTTGAGCCTCAGCCTTCTGTGGAGTCAACGGTTATCAGATTAATTCCAAGATCTGCGACAATAAAAAAAAATACTATTAGTAATCTCAACTTTTTATTTTCCCAAAGAAATAAGAAGGCGTCTTTATTATCAAAAAAATTTGGCATCAAAATAGAGTACGAGGATAAAAAAATAGACCAGTTAAGTGTTACAGAATTAATGGAATTGGTAGGTTCGATAGAAATTGTACCAGCCTGCAGAAGATAGTTTTTTTTTAGCGGAATGTGCTAAACATTATTGTGGTAATTTAGCTTTAGAAATAGGTGCAGGATCTGGTATAATACTAGATACCCTTTCTCAAAATTTCAATAGTGTAGTTGGAACAGACGTTGATTACGTGTCGCTTCAACATTACAAAAGTAATCTTCCAAAAAACGGTGCGCTAATATGTTGCGATGCTGCTTCGGCCCTTGCTGTTAAATTTGATTTTATTGTAAGCAATCCTCCATATCTGTCTGATCACGATAAAAAAAATAAAGATAATACTATAGATGGAGGGTCTACAGGTATAGAAGCTACTTTACATTTTATACATTCTGCTGTTTCGGTTCTGCAAAAGCGAGGTAAGATGTTGACAATCATTTCGTCTTTGTCTGATAGCTCTAACTTAGACAAATTGATAAAAAGAATGAATTTAAAAAAGAGGATCGTAAAAGTAAGGAAGTTATTTTTTGAGACGCTTTATATCATTGAGATTAGTTTTGATATTGCTTGACTTTGATAGTTACTTTTTCAGAATCTTGGATGCTCTATCTGCTATTTCTTCTGCCATTTGAGAAAGAGTACTGTTTCCGCCTAGGTCATATGTAACATAGACATTTTCATCAATGACATTCTCGGTAGCTTTAAAAATTGCATTCGAAATATCTTTTTCTCCAAGATAGTCTACCATCAATGCTGCAGATAAGACAGTTGCTACAGGATTTACCTTATTTTTTCCTGCATACTTTGGAGCACTACCATGTGCTGGTTCAAACATTGCATAATCGTCGCCATAATTACCTGAGTATACACATCCTATAGAACCCACATGTCCTGAGGCGCATTCTGAGATTATGTCCATGAATAAATTAGTACTAATCAATACGCTATTGTTAAATCGTTCCGGATTCTTAACAAGTTGTTGTGTCATATTATCTATATAATACTCTTCAAGGTCGATGTTGTTAAACTCTTTTTGAAACTTCTCTGCAGCTGCCCAGAATAATCCGTCAGTTTCTTTTAATATATTTCTTTTTGTAATCGCATACGCTTTTTGAAAATTCATATCCTTTGCTACTTGGAAGCCCTTTTTTACTACTCTTTCACAGCCTTTTTTTGTTATCTTGCGAATTGCGATAGCAGAATCGTCACTTGTTTTGAATTCAATTCCTGCATATAATCCTTCAGTCGCTTCGCGTACACAGATAAAATGAAGCTGCCTTTGAGCATTCTTATATGTCTTGATGGGTCTTACATTGGCGTATAATTCAAATTTTTGTCTAATACTCACGGCAACGCTCCGTGGTGCATTTGGTTTAGGGATAGTAGTAGTAGGACCTTTAAAACAAGCATCACTATCCTCAAGTAATTTCCAAACTTCTTCTGAAATATATGAATTACCACCTGTTTCCTGCCACCACTCCGATCCGGCATCAGCTAAGACTAATTCTATCTTAGTATTGCATGCTCTCAAAACTTTGATCATTGCCTCGACTAATTCTCGACCAGTACCATCTCCACGAAGTATTGCAGCGGTTTTATTCGCCAAATGAATCAAATGAAGGGCAAAACCTTCTCTATTTATATCTATTTAGATATTAAGTTAAGTCTTACAACCAAATCATTAGTAAAGGGAGGCAGATCTGATGGTTTGGATACTCTTGTGAATTCACGTCGTTCTGAAAAGTATGAATATTCAATATTAAAGTCTTGAATTGTTAATACTTGTTTATCTGGAATCCCTGTGGAATTATCTATTACTGAAATGGTTCTATTATCATATGAATAAATTTTCATAAAGTCATCTACAGTCAACCTGACTGGCCTGACATATTGTATATGAAGTGTGTCTCCTATAGCGTCAGTATGAATAACATGCAAACATTCTTTACCGTCTTTCAAAAGTCTGCCTATATTATCAGGCAACAGTTTTGTCTGTCCGTCTACTATTATTTTTATTCTAGGATAAACATTGAATGTGTCAGCGGCATGTTTTTTCAAGCATACATCGAGAATAGGCGGAGGAGGAACAAAGTGCATTATTAATATACCTACGAGCGTAGCGACACCTACCATGATAGGAGGTAATAGAATTTGTTTTTTACTTATTTTTTTCCTTGGTTTTTCTTCTTTGACCTTCCGCTTTGGCATCTAAAAAACTAATGTATCTAACACTAAATATGTTATTATTGCTTTTTGACTATTGTATTAATCTACAAAGCTATTACCAGAGATAATACTATGAATTCAATTATCTGATTTTGACTTTGGCATTCTTTACAAGCTGGATACCATAGATGTATCATAAGATGATATAACTAAAAACCAAATTCTATAATAGTTAGACGTGATGATAGGATACTTTTTACTTTGAATATACTTGAACGAATAATAAGAACTTCAATTGCGCCATTCTGATAACAATAGAATGAAATTGCGATTATCGCGATACTATATAGTTACCTGTCATGAAATTTTTATCATTAAATGATCCATTGATTTGGATTAGAGTTTTAATCGTTCATATTCTACAACAGACGAGATGAATACAAAGTATAGCAGGCAAAACCTGAGTCAAGAAAATCTAAAATTCCGGCTAGAAAACCAAAAACATTAGCAATGTATCATCTTTTAATCTGGATCGCACTAAAAGAATTGACAAAATCAATATTTTTTGCAAGTGAAATTTTAGTACCTTTTCATTCTAAAGTCAATTTGGTTCTTTGCAGGCAATAAATTTACTTTACCAATCGCTATCGAAATCATTATTGTTGAAAATGTCTATGAGTCATTATTATCATAACATTGAGAAATTTTCAAAATGCTTATAATATTATTGGCATCATAGCCGGGAAGATCATTATTGACATAAATATGATGGATGAGAGAAGAATTCTTCAACCTTTTTTGAAAAGTATAATCATTTCCAGAACTTGTTATTATTATTATTCTGAAGTTGACAACATAAGACAATTATAAGTTAAAGTTAATTATTATCAATATGATTCATTGCTTTGTATACATAGTACAATTTCGTTTATGTCATAATTTTGCGAATCTTTGATAAGGTGATTGTTAGATTAATAAAAAGTACTTCATGTTTTGTTTATAATACTTGCTAATTATTAATATCGATGGTGCGAGTCGAGGTAATCCTGGATTATCTGGAATAGGAATTGTAATAATCAAAGAAAATTCTAAAATATTGGAACATAGAGAATTCGTCGGCTATAAAACAAATAATCAGGCTGAATATATAGCATTAAAAAAAGCTATGCAAATTGCTTTCGGTCTGGATGATAGTATTACAATTCTGTCAGATAGCCAACTTCTCGTTAATCAGAGAACCAACCGATATAAGGTAAGAAATAAGGAACTAAGCAACATATTTAGAGAAATATCTAATCTTGAGAAACACTTCCAAATTGTTATATACAAATATGTACCTAGGTCGAAAAATAGAAATGCAGATTTGCTTGCGAATCAAGCTATTGACGAACACATTAAATATGAAAAAGGCAATATTTAAAATGGATGGCAGCAGTGAAGACTCAGAGTTACGCCTGATTTTGCAAAAGCAAAATATGCGGAGAAGGCATTTGACTGAGCTGCCATTATCTAACAATGAATCTGTAGATTTATCATTTATAAAACAAATGAATCACTTTTATCTTTTGATTGTGAAATGCAATTATAACTTCTATGAATGACTTGTTCTGTTCCCTTCTATGAGAATGTATGCTAATGCTCAGCCTTGCTATTTGGTTAATGTCGAGCTTCACTCTGAAGAGAAACTATCTGAAGGCGTCAAAATATTTGTATACAGGTAAATGTAAAATAATCAAGTAAACTGATACCAAACAGACTACTCTATTAAGTAATTCTAATTTCTATTGCAAATTGATATCTCAAAATTTAATATATCTGCAACACTGGAATCAATTCTTACATCATAATAGAAGAACCCAAGAGAACAGCTATAGGAGTCGTTTTCAAAAATGTAATGATCCTCTACAGGATATTGTTATGGTTGTTGTTATGCATCTAAATTCATGAAAGAACAGGACGCACTAAGAGCAAAAGTCTGTTCAAAAGACATTAGAATATCCAGAAAATTGAAGAAATAATGCAAGAGTTGCTGAAGGATAATAACCAGGTATCTTCAATTATAGAATTTATACTATCTCTATGTTCGTGGAGAGAATTATGAGGTTTAATAATAACAAAATATCACCATTATATTACTGTATTAGAAGTTTTGCATCTTAAATAAAAGACCTAATAAGGATATGTACTTTACATATACAAATGATATAGATATTATAGATATATTCAGTTAAACTTATGTATCTTTTTTATTTAATCTTTAAACAAAAAGACCTAAAGATTTATCTAACGAAAAAAATGATACTTTTAAAGTTGCTAAACAAACGCCGTTCAAAAATTCCAAGTGTTATCAAAGACATTGCAATCGTTGCAATAGGAGTTGCAATCGTTTGGCTAGCTATCCGATTGGTCTTTGACACTGCCAATCCATTCTATATAGTGTCTAGTGGTAGTATGGTGCCTAGCCTAAATGTAGATGATGTATTAATCGTAAGAGATGGCGGCTCATTTGAAAGTCTGAAGATTGGTGATATTATAGTCTTTCATAGGCCCATTGGAAGTGACAGGGTAATAGTCCATAGGGTTGCAGATATTAGAGATATTACTATCGATTCTCAAGACGAGAGAGTCATCAGGACACAGGGTGATGCTAATCCTTCTTCTATCCCTGGAGTAGATTTTCCTATAACAGAAAAAGATTATATCGGCAAGGTCGCATTTGTAATCCCAGGTATTGGATTAATAACAAGGGCAATAAGTCCTCCAGTTAACTATATCATTATAGCTGCAATCTTGGCACTACTATTATTCAGTCATCTAAAAAGAAAAAAAGATCCCGAACCATCCGCACCAGACGGAACCGAGAGGGGAGATAGTTCATCCCCGACTACTGGAAGTCCTCCGAATTGATTTGAATTGAGATTTTTAACAAAATATCATACTTTCATACCGCTACACGATCTGCCTTTATCAATATTACACCCCCAAATTGAACAGATAGTTCGAGAAAGTAAAGTCGATGAGGGCTTTGTTTAGTAAATGCTATGCATATAACCGCCAGCGTTTTCATTAATGATGATGACAGCGGTGTGCATGAGGATTTTCAAAGATGCCTTGAAGGGTTCGCGCCCAATATACCTACGAATAAATACCAACATCATAGAACAGGAGAAGATAATCCAGATGCTCATTTAAAGCGTCAGATCATGGGAAGAGAAGTTGTTATTGCTAACACCAAAGGAAAACTGGACTTTGGCCCCTGGGAACAAGTATTCTATGGCGAATTTGACGGTCGCCGGAGCAAAAGGGTTCTAATTAAAGTGCTTGGTGAATAGTTATACTAATACAACTACTTACTATTGAGTGAGTTATTCCTCATTTGCGAGCTATTGGCCACTTTATTAAAATGTTGTTATGACTAAAGTTTAGTAATAGTGTATACGTTACAAAATAAAATCCTGACATCGAATGCTTCATACAAGACAGCAATTTCATGCATTATCTTATGCTAGATATTAAATGATATATCGTAATTAGGTTCCGGTATTAAATAGAGCGTATTAAATTCTTCATCAAACAAATGAAAAATCTCTAGAATGTATATGAAAAAATGGAATCTCACTTTTACTAGAACTTTTATTCTGAATTTATATAGTATTCATCTTTTTTACTATAGTCAGCACATCCTCGTCTCTGAGTATATGGTCTAACCCGACCTTCTGACCATTGAATTTTGCGCTCCTTCCCCAAATCTGTGCGAACCTAAAATCTTTTATCATATTGCGATGGACTTTACTACAAACATCTCCTACAGTACTACCATTTCTGATTATCATTGGTTCTTGGTAGTCTGTTTCCCCTCTCTTTGGACGCATATAGACCCTGATGAAATCGAGCCTCTGATATATCGCCTCCTTCAGCGCATCAATATTGATATTTGCATCTGCAGAAATTGGAATAAAATTATTTCCAATCTTAGATTGAATCTCTCTTACAAATCCCTGATTTACAAGATCTATCTTATTCAATACAGTCAAAGAATTCACATAAATCCTATTACCATTTAAAACATCGATTAATTGATCTTCAGTTAAGTCTGTTTCTCTTATTGTTATACGACCATTGTGAATACCAGAGATACGCAAGATTTCCTTTATAAAATTTTGTGTTAATTTTGTTGGAACCAAAATATTTACTGATACTCCACCTATAGATGTCTTTTCAACTATTACGTTTGGAGGTTTTTGGTCAATCTTAATCCCAATTTCGGCTAGTTCATTCTTTAAAATTCCTAAATTATGTGGTTGAAAAACGTCTAGAACTATCAAAACAAGATCTGCATTCCTAGCAACGGAAAGTACTCTTTTGCCTACACCTCTTCCTGCTGCTGCTCCTTCTATAATACCTGGAAGGTCTAAAATTTGAATCCTAGCTCCACGATATTCCATAATGCCTGGTACCGCGGTCAGAGTTGTAAACTGATATGATGCAACTCTGGATTTAGCATTTGTCAACGTATTTAGAAGAGTTGATTTGCCTACGCTCGGTAGTCCGATGAGAACAACGGTTGCGTCACCTGCCTTTCTGACGTCGAAACCAGTATTTTCTCCACCAGTAGAAACTGTCTTGCCATGGGTATTTTCATTCATTTCACGTCTTAGACGAGCCATTTTTGCTTTTAGTAAACCAATATGAAATTCTGTAGCTTTATTGATCTGAGTTTTATGAATCTCGTCCTCTATGGCTTTAATTTTTTCAGGAATACCCATTTATGTAAATATAGAATGGTTGAAATATTTACCTTTTCATAGAGTATTTTTTTAGAATGATATCGGCTATAAATTACCAAAATGGTAGAAGTTTTTCAATTCTTCTTTTTATCCCATTTCTAACTACCGTTATAAAACGACGACAACATTGCTATCACTATGCTTTTATAAGCTTTCATTTACTATCCATACGTTATTTATGAGAAATCAAAGACGAATTGGTGAAGCTATTATGATCGCAAGTGGCATAGGTTTAGCTATCGGCGCATCTATATTAGGAATCAATTTTTTAGCCTATGGAGGATTGGCTATCAGTGGTTTAGGAATAGTTTCTGCCCTTTGGCGCTAGGTTTTTCTATGCTTTTATGTGAGAATTGAAGATTCTAATGGAATATCATAAATGAGAAGGGCGGTAAAAACAATGCTAAAGGAAATCAATTATCATTGGTATTTATCTTGCTTTTATTATGATGTTTGTACTTTTGGTACTATTTCGCTTTCTGTCTTATGGTCCTCTGTTTAGAATCTTATTTGAAAAATGCTAATAAATTAATTCGAGGCTTTCTCTAGCGATTA